>Ga0116231_10000025_pt1 | contig 138038 bp, 99 predicted proteins | sample S1TSphgellanicum_2_FD_89695 | JGI IMG/M metagenome (GOLD analysis project Ga0116231, IMG submission 89695) | Host-associated microbial communities from peat moss isolated from Minnesota, USA - S1T2_Fd - Sphagnum magellanicum MG | ecosystem: Host-associated > Plants > Peat moss > Unclassified...
AAAAGAAAAAAACTAAAAATTATTTTTTGAAAGGGTTGTAATTTTCAATTACCAAAAGTTGAGAAAAGAAAAGAAACGTTAAATTATGTATTTCATATGATGTATCTAATTTATAACCAAATTTGGTTAAATTTTTCTAGGGATGATCATCACTTTTTATGCGTCATCCTTTGGCTTACTACCCAATAATTTTTCCTTTCAAAACCAATTTTTGTAATTTAGTTGATTTTATAATGATAAAAATTACTGAAAATTCAATATCTTCCTCACTTCAAGTCTACAAATTACAAAATCACCTCCATAAATTCCTAATCATTGATTTTTTTCCAATAATACCAAAGGTATGGCCCAATTTCCCTTGATTTTAATTTATTGAATTTTCAATGCCAATATTGATCAATATTCAATATTTTTCCAACACAAATCTAAACATTACAAACCCACTTTGGTGCACCCTAATTCATGTCATTGAAGGCTTTTCAATGGTATTAAGAGCCTAGTTAGGGGGGGGGGGGTAGTGGCAACATGACAATCAAAAAAAACAAACTACCTTCCTTAATAAATAGATTAGTGTGGCATGTGCCATCTGCCTAAGTGTGAAACAATACCTTGACAAATTTTAACTTGATTGTCAAAAGAAACTATTTTAGATTTAACTTAATTTTTAATAACAAAATTTACTCAAAGTTCAACATTCCCCCACCTTAGGTTTAAAAATTTATCACCTCCAAGTGATCTCAAGAGCTTGCTCCAACTTCCCTAGAAGTTTTAGTTTTGCTTTTGTCAATTTTTTAAAAAAATATTGTTGTTCGATATTCAATAAGTCTTTCACCATGGATCTAAACATTGTGAAACCACCTTTGTGCATCCCTACTCATTGAGAGCTTTTCAGTGGTACCAAGAGTGTCGCAAGATGTGTTGGGCATTCAGGAGATGAGTCTGGTAGATCTCAACAAAACATAGGAACTACATTCCTTCATAGAGAGATTGAAGCTTGAAGCTAATAAATAAAATTGTAGACAAGTGATTAGTAACTCCATATTTTATTTATTGTCTGTGACAACTAGATACCTATGAAGGAAGGTAGTTTGTTTTGTTTTGTAGTTATGAGATCCACCAAATTGGGATGCCTCAGATCGTGTTCTTGGTGTCTTTGGAAAGCTGTCACAAGGAGGGGTGCATGGGCTTGGTTCCATGATGTTTGGATTTGTGGTGCAAAAGTTCTTGAATATTGAATGGTTTTGTCACTGAAAATTAAATTGAATTAAAATGTAGCTAAGACTTTCTGAGGAATTGGAGTGTGCCTTTGGTGTTGTTGGAAAGATCTTGATGAGCAGGATTTAATGGAATTTATTTGGTAAGATTTGGATTCAGATGGTGGGAGATATTTATTTTTAAGTGATTTTTGCCACTGAAAATTCAAATACATTCCAAAAAACCAAGTTTTGGAAGGAAAAATCAGTTGAGGACGTGGTAACACTTGGGCCAATGGCACAGCCCACACTAGTATTCACCTAAGATACCCCAGAGTGGTATGATGGGCTAGGGGGCCTCCATCAACTTGTACCCTTATTGGTTTTCAGGCCCACGGCTACACACTCAAATTCAATGAAGAAGGTTCACCTCTCTCAGAATCCTGTTCCCAGTAGGCCCAATCCTGTCTGGAATCTTTGGTCAGCGTCCAGACGCTTTGTCAACTTTTTCCCTTGAAATCTCTGAACTGAAAAGGGCACCTTACAATATTGAATTGGAACATCACAAGGCATAAACCCACCGAGTTCAGTTGAGTTTAGTACTGAGCTTCAATATTATCAGTTTAGAGTTCAATTTCCGGTGTAACAAAAGTATTTTCCGATACTTTCACCACTCTATTTTTCGTTATTTTCACTGCTCATATAGCGGCTACAGATAACTCGTTGTCTTTGGACAACACTGTGAAAGACGAATCAGTCTCCGCCTCCCTATGCTTTCCAAATGAAACCCTAAGTATGTTGCTTTCCTTGCCAGAGCTCTGCTTAGTTTTGGGTGTACCTGGGTGCAACACTTTCACATTGCTGAAGATCTAGCCTTAGCCAATTTGCATCCATCGGTGTGATAGTAGATTCATCAGCCATCCAGTCTGTGCACATTGTCAGGCACCACCTCGCGTGGTTTGTGATGGAGTCTCGGTCTAGGGCTCACGGCCTGACAAGATAGATTCACTAGCCATTCAAGCTAAACTAATCAATTTCTACTTTTCTTGCCCACCAACAGACCACCATGCACTGTGTAGCTTGCTTTTTGTAATTTAATTAGTGGAGGCTCAATCCCAATAAAGTTTGGTCGGATCCCCCCCCCCCCCAGCAGAAGAAACCCAATCCAATTGATGCCCTTTTTAGTCCACAATAATCAAATATAGAGAGTTCAGTCAGTCAGTCCAGAACAAACCAAACCAACTGGTGCCCCTTTTAGTGTGTGAACCTTGCAAAACTTTATTTGTAAACACATTGCCGATTGGGAATTCATACAAAGGAATTTTTAAAAGGAAAAAGAAAAAGGGGAATTTACATGACGTCAAGTTAGCACAAACTAATGTCAAAATCTCTCCATCTCAATAACTGACCACATGTAATAGGTCAGTCATGGTAATGGGGGGTGTGTGTTGAAGGGGTGAAAGTCAGGAAGTAGCTAGGCTTGCTACTACCACCCAACTTAAGATGGAGAATGCTTGCATTCTTTGTAATGTAATTGATATTTTTTTACGAAGAAAAGTAACCAAGATAGAAAGAGGACAACCCTCTAACCCTTTGAAGCTCCAAATAACATTGACACAATTATGTAAAAACACATCATGTTTGTGTAAACACCCAAATACCTCAAGTGCTAGAAAGAGGAATTGATCAATGGGGTGTCGATCACCATAGCTCCATTCTTTGGCGTGAGCTACATTGGAGGCACCAAATCCTTAAGTTGCACAAGATCAATGAAATAAATTCGTTCGCATTGGGTCAATAATGACAACATCAACTAAGGTGCAAATTTCATTTTTGTTTAGCACAATGTTGATTTGTCAATAAGAGGAGTTGGACATGGTTGAAGGAAGCGCATGTAATTGTTTTCGTCCCACATGGAAGTTGACATCTCGCGCAATAACAATATAAGTGTCACAAACTGCATCATGGATTCCTATGCATTCATTGCCATGGGCGTGACATAAGAGATGGATACCCATAGGGTTGATGGGATGTGAGCACATGCATCAAAAGATACTTACAATTGAAGGATGTGATAATCCAAGCCACATTCCAAGTGTTATGGAAAAAATCAAAGAAGATAATCAAAAGGCTAGGAACATTAGTCTAAATGTAAACCAAGCGTTCGCCCCAGGGCTGAAATTTGATCAAATTCGAAAAGCATGTTAGAGAGGGTATGATGGTCCAAACACTTCAAAATGGAATCTTGAGGTCAAACCATTTGTTGCCTGATGAATTGTTCAAAGGGAGGAAGACATGCACATGTTGCGAGTGGTAAAAGATCACCTGCCACCTTGACATATTGTTGAAAGGGGAAGATGTTGTTCTCAACTTGTGTTAAGGTTTCAAAAAGGAAGGGACATTGATCGACCATAAATCTAACAACTATGATTGAAGCTACAAAGGCCCAATTCCTTAAATAGCTTGTCGAGGCAATAGTGGTTGTCAATATGAGGCCGATGCCACTAAAAGCTATTGAAAAATAAGTTTGTTTATGAACTGAAGGTTTTTATGGGCTATTAAAGGATCCTAAACCCAAAAAACACCCAAACACTTGAAGGAGGGAGGAATCAAAGGAAACAAGGGATTCTATGAAGGTGGAAAAAAGAGGTGTGCATTGTAATAAGTGCAATGGTCATTGCATGAAACAATGAATTGGAATTCCAAAAGTTACCTAAACATCATTCATTTTAAGGAAAAGGTGGACATGTTGAACATCTTCTAGCAAGGCATCTTTGATGAGTGATGATTTGAATGATGAAGTGCCCAATGGAACCCCTTAGACTTTAATTCCTTTGGATGGGGTGTTAAATTGCAATGGGGTGTTGAAATCAGGTGGCAAGCCAAAGGGGGACCATGCCACACATTTTTTAGGTTGGATAGAAAAACCTATTGCATGAAATTTGGTTTGGAAATGTCCATATGCAAATAATACAATCGAAGGGGGGCTTATGATGTGAATGTCATCTACAATGCATGGAAATAGAAAAGAAAGGAAATAATTAGCTATAAAATGTAAAGCCTTAAAATGAACTAAAGTGAAAAGTGCTCTTTCTAGGGAATCATTTTGACAAGTTCCCATGGCAAATGGGATGACTATGACATCACATTCAAGATTACGATGACTGTAAAACAAAGGAAATTCAAATCCATAAAATGCACAAATAAAGGGGATGAGTTCTATGATTTCCCCACCTATTACATGAAGTTCTTGAATTATAACCTCTCTTAACATCGAATTGAAACATTCACCACATCAAAGTTAAAAAATAACTTGATCATGGTGAAGGTCCAAGGTGCATTTGATGCCATGAATTATTGTTTCACATCCACCTTTGGTGGCAATTCCAAATTAGTGAAATCATAAATGTGTTAAAAAACATTACAAAATTGAAAGCATAAAATGTGGCTTATGAATTGATACAATGTTTCCCCAACAATAATGGGACAAATTCCATTTGAGGGCTTGGTCATGGCTAGGAGGTGGGTCATTATAAACACATGTGTAATTTGACATGGAATGTGATTTTATGTGATATGGGAACAAAGTTGAAACAATTATGGGAATCCACTAAGGAAATCTTTAGGGTGAAAATAGTCCTAAAGGTGTTTAAAAAACCATCCCAAAAGGACCATTTATAACTAAATGCAACATACATTGGAATGCAAACTTAAAGGAATCAAATGAAAGCTTGAGGTCCTGGTCTAGTTCGTAGTATTTTAAGAAAAGCAAAAAGAAGCCATCCAATTCAAGATGTAAAGTGGTGAGAGTTGAGGTGGTGTCGAAGGAGGTGGGGGTGGGGGAAAATGGTGTTAGAGTGCAAATTGTATGAAAATATTCCCTTGCATGTCCAAGAACTAAACTGTGAAGAAGGCATTTATGAACTATAAGATCAAGTTGGGGAAGAAGCATGGGGTTTAGACTTGCTACCAAAGCTTAAATTCATAAAAAAATTTCTTCTTGCAAGTTTTCCTAATCGCTTATTAAAAAACACTTGAGTTGGATTCGCATTTCCCCGTGCCTTGTTGGCCTACCACAAGGGGGCAAAACAAGACACCATTGGGGTAACAAGAAGAGCAAATGCCAAACTGCCACATCATAAGGGTCTTGTACCAGCTTATCCAATGTAAAACAAAATGTCATTTGTACATCACGCCATAGAACGGTTGAAATTAAGTTTTATAATCAAAGATGACAAAAACTTAAATAAAAAGACTCAAGGACATCCAATGTTGAAACCCAAGCCCAAGCTTATGCAAGTGGGATGGGAGTAAGGGAAGATATTGAATTGGGAAGGTCATATGGGTTTAGATTAGATGAGTTGGATGTATGGCAGGAACATAGGTGATAAGCTAACCTTTGAATGGTAAATTGACGCCCATAGGTGGGACAAAAGGATTTAGGTGAAAATTGCGGGTGTGTTGGGGAAATGGGGGTAGGTTGGGGGGTCTGATCATTGGCAATTGTAAAGGCTAAAAAGGTGGAAGGGGGAAAAGGTCCTACAAGTGCATTATGAAGAGGGTTTGGGAAAGTGTAGGGTTGGGACCCCACATTTACATGAAAGGTTAAGGACCAATAGGATGAACTAGTAGGTGGTGCATGGTTTGTTATAATGGTACGGGGGGCTGGTGGGTAGTTTGTGATTTGCATGGGAGATGGGGTGGATATTAAGTTTGTGGTGGTAGGTGAAAAGGTAAATGGGTGATGGGAATATCAAAGTTCAATAAAATGTGACAAAATAGGTGACATGGGACATTTGGTGGCCATGAAGCAAGAGGTTTACTGGGAACACAAGCCCCATTTGCTATATATTGTCTACTATTACATGGCAATAATCTTAAATCTACAAAGCCAACCACACAAAACTAAATGGATGAAAGGAAAAAAGATGGAAACTCACTTAAGGTTCCTTGGTTAGGGTGTTATGCCAATGCTAACCCCTAATTTTTCCATGGTTTTGGACGCCATCATGATCACTATTCTATTGGGTTCAACACAACTTATACACCCTAATACAAAAATTTATGCTAGAACTTCTACACCTCAAAAAATTTTGCCTCAAACTACATAAGCATGTTAGGGAAAACAATATGCATAACACTGCAATGCTCTCGATCTATTACAAGTTTTGAATTGAAATGCTTGATATGAACATAATGCAAAATATTATGAAGGAAAAAAACTATTTTCAAAATCTTTATGCTTAGCAACTATTGTCTTTGACAACAATAGTACTTGAACCTACACACCCCGGTACCTAAAAGGATTTATGAGGGTTGGGGATGAACAGCCCATGACAAAAAGAAAGTTTAAGTATGGTATGTGAACTTGATAACACAAAACATTCATCTCAATAACATGAAACGAACTAAGGATTGGAAAACCAAATCCAAATTAATAATAAGGAAAAATGCAATGAAAATTTCAAAATAAGAAGCAAAAGTTGGAAGACAGTTTTATGATGGCTTTTGTATGGGTTGTAATGCCTTTTTGGGTCAAAAATGGACTGCCTACCTATCAAAGGGCACCAAAGCATTCCATGAATACATTGATGTGTTCATGAAGATTTTTTTAAATGATTTTACTATTTTTAGTGACTTGCTCATTCATTTGGAAAAAAATTTAAAATGTTTTCTAAAATGCAGAGAGTATGGCATTAGTTTGAATCCAAAAAATTGTGCATTTATGGTATGTTCTAGAACTATTTTAGGATTTATAGTCTCTACAGAGGGGAAAATACTAGATCCTAAGAAGATAGAGGCTTTAGTCAAAATGCTAGTGCCTAAAACACCCCAAGATATTCAAGTCTTGGAATGGCCCAATTTTACGAATGTTTCATTAGAAATTTTGCCTCTAATATGGCACTAATCACCAAGTTACTTAGAAAAGCTAAATTTTTTTAGTAGACTGCTAAATGTTAAACCGCTTTGGAGGATATCAAAAATCGGTACATTCAAGCCCATATATTTATTAGTCCTAACTAGGAATTGGAGTTTCATGTTCACACTAATGCATTTCAATTAGCAATAGGGGCAATATTGGCCCAAAACCTAATAGGTAAAATAGATCAACTTGTTATGTGCTCATCAACATTGTTTAATACTATTGAGAGAAACTATAGTATTACAAAAAGACACGGTTTAACTATGGTTTATGCCTTACACAAATTTAAGCATTACATGTTAGGCAACATGTTTACTTGTTATGTGGACCATATGGCTTTAATGTATTTAATTAACAAGCCACATGTTTCTAGGATGTTAGCTAAATCACTCCTATTATCTTTGGATTATGATTTCAAAATTGTTTATAAACCTGGTAAATCCCATTTAATGGCAGATGTATTGAGTAGACAACCCAATCATACTGAACTTGTTGGAATACTTGATCAAACTCATGATGCTCACCTATTTACCTTACAACCTTAGTGGTTACAAAATGTGTATGAGTACCTATTAAAAGGAGTGATGCCAAAAAGACTTACAACATCCCAAAGGTAGTATTTAACCCAAGGGGCTAAACCATTTCTGCTTCAAGAAGGAGTACTATACAAATTTGGACAAGATAACAAGTTTCATTAAGTTTTGCAACCAAAACAAGTGTCCATAGTTTTGTAAAAATTACATGGAGGCGTTTGTAAGAAGGCATTTCTCTTCTAATATTATTGTGCAAAAGATCCTAGATGCTAGTTATTGGTGGTGAACGATGAATTGAAACATTCATGAATACTATCGAACCTGTGATCAATGTCAAAAAACATGTAACCTGTTGACCCAAAATTTGGCCAAATTGGTTACCACATTACCTAAAGAACCCTTTCAAAAATGGGGATTGGATTTTATTGGACATGTTAAAACCTATAAGCAGATTGTCAAACAACTAATACATTCTGTAGCTACTAATTATGCAACAAAGTGGGTGGAAGCATGAGCACTCCACACCAACATTGTTGTAGTAACCACCAAGTTTCAATACAAACACATTTTTATGAAATTTGGATGTCCATTAACCATTGCGATCGATCAAGGTACCCATTTTATCAATGATGCGATCAAATACCTTACTAACCATTTCATCCTTAAACATACTAGTTCTACTATTTATTATCCACAAGGAAATGGATAGGTTGAATCTACAAATAAGGTTTTTGGAACCTTATTAACCAAATTGGTTAATGAAAATATAAATGATTGGATGAGCACCTGTGCACAATCCTATTTTCATATCGAATTACCTACAAAATTGGAATCAGTCATACCCCTTTTCAACTGGTGCATGGGTTACACCCATTATTACCTATAAAATATTTATTACCATGTAGACCCGGTGAACACAAAGATCCACAACCTGTTAAAGTCCTAATTAGTTGACTATATGAATTAAAGAAATTATAGGAAAACATGTTGATTGTGCAAGATCTAGTTGCTTCTAACTAGTGGAATAGATCATTGTGGTCACAAAACCGGTTCATTGAAACCAAGTTTCAATTTGGAGACTATGTATTATGGTTTCTAGGGGTTGTTTTTAAACCTGTTCCCAAATTTTAGAGACGATGGTTTGGACCTTATTGGATGCAATATTGTTTGCTTAATAATACCATTTAACTTGTCACCATTGATAAGTTTGATCTTAACCTAATGCTTGTCAACATCAACAAGTTTAAGTGATACAAGTTCATTGAAGACAAAATCTTGCAACTTTTATTGGTTAAACCTAGTGACTTGGTCATTTATGAACCTATTCAAGCCAAAGAACTTGTACCATTACCAGTTGAACTTGAAGATTTTCAACCTGTAGAATTTGAACCGGTTAGTAATCATTTGACACCTAGCAACATTAAAACAACATATGTGCTTGTTCATCATTATCATGATATGCCTATTCAAGATAATAATGTAGTAGTGAATAATGATCCAAATGATTTGTTTGGAAAGGCACTTATTGATGTCTACTTTTCTTGAGTTTCTAACCTTAAAGGTTGTGTCCATTCACAGCCATAGAGTCATTTTTACATGAAGCAATATAAAAAATTGTCACATTTTTCAATCTATCTCTTTATTTTCAATTTTTTTTCCCTATAAATAGGGGCCATGAGTGAGAATGTTTTAGAAAAGCTAAGACGAGAAGCAAGAGAGAAGGAGGTTGAAAGAAAAGCTGAAGCTTTTAGGAGGGAACATATTGATCGTGAGAAAAAGAGAACGGAATAGGTTTGATTAATTAAAGTGATTCATGTAGAACCGCTTGTTTCACGTACACCTACAACAAAAGATATTTGAACTTTTGAGCAAGAATAGAGAAGTAGGGACTTGGAAAAGGAATTGAAACAACACTAAATTTTTTAAGGAGAACCACTACTTTTATAAAAAAACCAACATTGCAGGTTATTGTTATTTTAGATTCAAAAGAAGAAGTGGAAATTGGACTTCAACATGTTATTGAGGAATAATTAGAATCAGTTTCTACATTAGGACCTATGGAAGACGAGGAATTGCAACAACCTGTCGTTGAGGAACAACCATAATTAGTTCTTGCATCAAAACCTATGGAGGAGAAAGAGTTGCAATAACCTATGAGCAATGGAGAAGCATTTCTCCAAGAACTCTTTAAAGAGTGACCTATTTCCAACATTATTCTTCAATGCCCAAGATTAGGAACAAGAACTATGATGAAGTGAAAAAAAAAACGCCTGTAAAAGAACAAGTTGAGAAACCTATTAAGAAGAAATGAACGTCCAAGGCAAAGGAGAGCCAAAAGATGTTGCAGTGGATAAAATGGATTCCAACGAACTCAAATGGGTTAAACAAGTTAGTTTGGAAAGCTTGTTCAACATGCAATGGACAACACTAAGAGAAGACATGTTATGAAACTTCCTATGAACCATGGAAGCAACGGAAGATGGAAGAGTTCTAAGGTGAATACGTGGTCAAGAAATTATCATTGATCAGGTATTAATTCATGAGCAACTTGGGATTTCCAAGGAAGGAGCAATAAATGTTGTTAATGTACACTTTTGAAGAAGCCAAAACTACCTTAAAAAAAATTGTAGAACCACATGCTTTTGTTGAAAATGAGCAGTGGAATGTAGTGCACATGAAAGAGGAATTTCATGCAAGACTTGTAACTGTTCTGCAAATTATATATCAAAGAGAAAGGTTAACTTATTTCAGCAACCAAATTGTTATTACTTTTGACATATTCAACAAGGGGCAACTTGTTAACTAATGTTCTATAGTGTTAACCCAGTTACTAGTTGAATTAATTTGTTGGAACAATCGAAAAAGACAACAGTTAATTCGGTTTCTACCAAAGCCAAAGTAGATAATTACTATTCAGGGCCTATCTTAGACATTTTATTTAGGAAGTGGTTCCCTTTATCTAAGGTGCTTTCACCAAGAACAACAACTCCAGAAGAACATGTATCACCAATTAGTCAATAGCACCATGTTATACAACAGTGACAAGTTTCACATGAACCTATTACTAGGGAACAATTCTTGAAAGAGAAAAGATTAACACGCTCAACTACAACATCACCTTTACCCACACATCAATCCCATTGACTAAAAATACATACAGAACCACCTACACCAAGGGATAGGTTAGGCCTTATTACCTCACCACCAAGAAAAAAGTCCAGGACTACTTTTGGATCATCGGTTAATGATTCAAAAGAGGATAAGGAGCGAACTTGTTTAGATGAGATTGGAGGTGTAGGAGGAGAAGAACTTGATGCAACAACTACGTAAAGCGGCATTAAGGAAGAACCTAAACCCAACATAGACCAAGTAATTGACAACATTCAAGTTGAACATGTTGTGTATGTTAAACTTGTAATTTCCATTATAGAACCTATAACTATAACTATATAATCATTCCAATTTGGTTAACCTATTAATGAACTTGTACAAATGGATAATCCATAGTTTTCTAAATTTCAACTTGTCTTAATTTTGAATCATTCCATAAAAAATTTGAGACAAATTAACATGATTTTAAAGCAAGTTACTCAAAATGCCACAACTTTGTCAGGAACATTACAAGAACTTTCAAACCTTAGAGTTGAGTTTGAACAAGTAAAAAAAAACATGTTTGAGACCTACAACCACTTGCAAACCTGTAGCCTATAGCTAGAAATAGTGCAAAAGTAATTTAGCCATGGTTAGTTTAGCCTCATAGTTAATTTAGCCATGGTTAGTTTAGCCTCATAGTTAATTTTGCCATGGTTAGTTTAGCCTCATAGTTAATTTTGCCATGGTTAGTTTAGCCTCATAGTTAGTTTTGTCATGGTTAGTTTAGCCTCATAATTAGTTTTGCCATGGTTAGTTTAGCATCATAATTAGTTTTTCCATGGTTAATTTAACCAACGTTAGTTTAGTCTTATAATTAGCTTAATGAAAAGTAATTTAGCCAATATTAGTTTAGCAAAGTTAGTTTAATCTCATAGTTAGTTTAACCTTGATTAATGTGAGTTTAGCCTAGGTTTAGCCAATGTTTTGCCTTAGGTAACATTAGTTAATATGAATTTAACCTTATTACTAAAGCTATAAGACTACTATACATAGCCTAAGTAGATATATTTAGTATATTAATGTAGGTATGTATTAGCTTAGGTCATGATCTTTATGACACGTGTCTGTTTTGTACACTACTAGTTGCATGTTAGTTGCACATTAGTTGCACACACAACCGTATGGCCCAAAATTATACTATATCAATTTGGTAGTTGCACACACGACCAATGTAATTGCAAATGACAGCTAATTGCACACATTTGCATAGTGACCGGCCACAAATGACATGATTTCTGCTAGTGGATGTGTACATGGCTCAAGTCTTCAAAATGAGACACACTACCTCTTTTCCAGATTCTTCTTTTGCGGTATCATGAATCGTACATATGCAACTCAATATTAATTTTTACAAAAATCACAACAAGGCCAAAAGATGTACAAATAGATTAGCAACAAAAAAATTGCAAACTTACTAGCCATGAATCATTTGTGATTCATGGTAATTGCTTACATTTCTTTTTTTTGCCTCACCTTGGAGGGTCCATGTTTCTCATGCTTAAGGTCCCAATGTCACACACATTTCTTTGGCATAAGCCACCATGTTGTTTATAATGAACACAACCAAATCATCATCTTTTTCCAAGATGGAGATAGTTGTGCTTGCTAACAATCCCACACCCCATGTTTCTATCCCAAATATCTTATGAACCATGGAGTTTGCGAGTTTCATGAAAATAGGTTTGCACACCTCTTGCACATTTATTTCAATTTGCAACCTATCAAATTAAGTTGCAACTTTTTTTTTAAACACAATCCATGGCTTTGGCCTCATTTCACTTATGGCATTTATAATGATTACTTGAGATGCGAACATTCATGGTAGGATGGTCTTGACATCTTGGTCCCTCTTCACGAGTGAAAAGGTAACCAAACCTATTTATTAATGAGAAAGTGATTATGATATGATGTTTAACATTGAAAAAATATTGATACATATTTGATACATGAAATCAAAACAATAGTGCAAAAATTAGTTTAACAAAAAACTTAGGTAATGATGATTGTAAATCAAACATATATAATCCAAACTTGAGTCATGATATTGTAGGCATGAAATCTAATGATGAATTCCCTACCCCCATTATTTTGCATGTCACAAGTAATGTTCTAATGCATGACAATTTAATGCTTCAAAAACAACTTATGAAAATTTCAACAAAAACATGCAAAAAAACTTCAAAATAGAATATGTACTTTAAATGGAAACATGAACATATTGAAAAACTAGAATACCTTATGAAAATACATGATCATTGTTCTTTCAAAACAATTACTGACATCTTTTACAAACATAATGTACATCCAATGTTAAATACACAAAAATACATGGTCAACTAAAAAGATTAAGGACATCATAAAAAATATAACAGAAACAAATTTAGAAAGACAATTAAGTCACATGCACAATGAATCAAGTTTCCTTACAATTGATGAACACAATTGTGCTATTCAAACATCAAGTTTGGATGAAAAAGTAAAAAATAAGTTTCATACTAAGTTGAAATTTAAAACAAACAAATCTAAATCAAAAAATAAAAAACAAATAGATAGAAAAATATATTTAAATATAGAAACAAGACACATTAATGAATACAAAGATAAAATAAAAAAATTTCCAATACATGAATGTGTTGCTTGTGAAAGACTATTATTCAAATCGCAAACCTTTCATCCTACTAAAAAAGAACTCAACAATTAGCAAAGTATGTATCTAGTTTGGAAACAACACAACTTGAATTATTAGGTAATTTGTTTGTGTGTTGTACTTGTACAAACATAGTTGCTATTAATAAAGAATTTAAATATCTAATTCTTCATAATATTCAACTAATCTTGTCATTAATTTAATGTCAAACATATGAATTAGAAGAAAGACTAATAGCTCCATGACAAGCATTCACACAAATATGGCAAGTTGAAGGGTGTGGACAATTTAAAATTCTTGTAAGTATAATTAATGTACTAGCCAATGTCAATAGAACACAATATATACTACCACACATGCTAAATGATGAAGCCACAATTGGTCTTATTTTGAAATGTAGATTATAATACAAATCCCTTTATCTATCGGGAAACATTCAGCCTAACCAAGTGATGGTAGCTTTGAGAAAATTTGTGAAAATTCCATTGTACATAAATGCAAAAATTTCAATAAAACCTATGTGGGAAGACATGTTTAACATTGCAAAAACTCAACAAAGTAAAAATTATTTCAACACATTGCAAGAAACAAAATTAGACATGGAACAAAATTCAGATAAATTTGAGGAAATAATTGGAAAGCTTGCCATAAATACTTTGGTTCAAAATTTCTTATCGCTTGATCAAATTATGAATGATGAAAATATTATTACAATGGCCCCTAATCAAGACTACAAATCATTTGGACTTTTCCAAGACCAAAATAATGAAAAATGTAATTATCCCACATTATTTTTTGGAATGTCTTGAAAACCTTCAATTCTGGCCAAATTTCAGTATCAAGATATTGCTCAATGGGAACTCATGCATATAGATCATCAATTTGCTAGATACATACCAAACTTAATTTTTGAGGCCATTAAAGTTCTTAATTATACAGCAAGTCAAATTTGCCTCTTGGATCAGAATACATAAAGGCAAGTTAAATGATCATGTATAGAGAGTTGAAGATCTTATAAGTAAGCCTAATTTAGATAAATTATTGTGTTATGATTAGGGTATTGCGATTTACCACATTTGCAAATGTTGTTTGATTATTTGTCGAAACTTCAACGAGATGCATTTGCCATGATACGTCAATTGGGTCCACCAACTTTCTTTCACTGATGCACAGAGTAAATGGATTACATTAATGTTAGCTTTACACACATTGAATAAGACTCATATGGAAATTCCAAAAAAAATCGATGAACTTGAATCTAAACATTTTGCATATCTTGTCAAGTCTGATCCAATTACATGCGCACGTTATTATGATCATCAAATGGTTGCATTTCGTAACCTTTTGAAAAAGGATTCATCCATTTTTGGTAAAGTTGATGATTTTCATTTCATAACAAAATTTCAAAATAGAGGAAGTGAACATGATCATGGTTTGTTGTGGATAAAAAATGGCCCAATGTACGGTGTAGATAGTAATGAAACTATCGAACAATTTGTCAACAAATATGTAATATCTAATAACTCATTGTTTCCTTTACATTTGAAAGATTTGCAAATGCATAAACATAAACAAACTTGTAGAAAAAAACCAAGTTGTTCATTAATTTCATTATCCTTTGCCACCTATGTCTTGCATTAAAATATTAGAACCATCAAAAGAAACTTTATCATCTGGCAAAAGAAAAAAATTGTTGGACATTGCGAATAAGATTTTTGAAACCTTAAATAATATGCAAATGGGAGTTGATATCTCATTTGAAATTTTTTTTAATCAATTAAACTTAAACTTCCCCAATTATAACAATTATTTGTGTAACAGATTGACAAAACCCCCTTTTTTTTTTAAGAGACACGTTAAAGACATTAGAAAAAATGCTTATGTAATAAAAGTTATAGCCCGATGGGAAGCGAATGTTGACATATAATTCATTCTTGACCCGTATGTTGTAGCAAGTTATTACACATCATATTTCACAAAAATTGACAAAATTATCACCAATGAATTTCAAACCATTATTAAAAAAATTGAAAATGAAAATGTTGACACAAATTTAAGTGTAAGAAAATTAGGTAATGTTTTTTTAATGCACAATAGATGTCTGTTCAAATAATAACTTATATAGTTTTATTTTTACCTCTTTATCATGTCTCAAGATCATTTTCATTTTTAATACATCGCCTTCATTTGAACGTGCATTTGTCCTTAAATCGAACAAAACAAAACATTGAAAAGTTTATTGCCAGATTCCACTGACATCAAAGTAAAATCTGTGATTAATAAATATTTGGAACATCCTGAAACATTACACAATTTAGCTTTAAGTGAATTTGTAGTGTATTACAATTAAAATAATCATGATTTAAAAAAAAGATACATTCTTTTAATTATTCGATATGTTAATTACAATAAACATCGAAATCATGAAAACTACTATCAATAACAATTAATGTTGTTCCATCCATTCACTACTTTAGAAGAATCACAACTTGGAAATCATGAATCATGGCATGATGCATATAACACTTATGAAAGTTCAATAAATGATATACATTTAAAGTTCATCTATAAATTTTAAAAAGATGTGCATGGGTTAGAAAATTGGGAGGATCTTGAATTACGTGCACATGACCTCACACAAGTAAATAATGATACCATTTGGATGGATAAATTTGACGATGTTGATGAAAAAATTTCTTCCAAACCCATCACTAATTGCACAAAAATTGAACATTACGATATTGGATGTGAATTTCACATAAAAACACAATGTACATTATCAATAATTTCGTGCACAATTGAAAAAAAAGATGAATTGATACCAAATGAATAATTTTATTTTCAACTTCAAAAATTAAACAAAAAACAACGTGCAATATTTGACAATTACATGTACATGAAAAGAATGCATCTGAATCAACCAATACATTTATTCTTCAAAGGAGGAGCAAGTACCAATAAAACATTCACACTCATGCTTCTAATACAGGGCTTCTTAAAACATTATAATAGAAAACTTAGTTTTGATCCCTTGAAGCAAAAGGCAATTTTAATGGCGTACATAGGCAAAGTGACATTCAATATTGAATGGCATTACTATCCACTCAGGATTGAGCCTTCCATTAAATTACAAACATTTACAATCTTTGTTAGCAAAAAGGTTCGATTCCTTATCAAAAACTTATGACGAACTACAACTTATGGTGTTAAATGAAGTTTCTCTTATAGGTAGTAGAATAGTTTATTTTATCGACCTTTGTCTTAGATCCATCAAACACACACATAATCATTTCTTTGGAAATATGGATGTCATAATAACTAGTGATTTATATCAAACACCTCTTGTTGAAAATAATTGGGTGTTCCAAAGAAAGTTTGATAGCATTGATGTTTTAGCAATTAATTTTTGGCTAGACTGCATTCATTGTTTTGAACTCACCCAAGTCATGTGTCAAACTGATGACCAATTTATTGAAGTCATCAACAGATTTTGAACTACAACCCACAATCTTGTAGACATTACATTACTAAATCACATTTGCTGACGTCCACCTCCAAATGAATTAAATTTCCTTACATGTATTACACACATAAATCAACGAAAGAAAGAAATGATTTCATTTTTCAAAACACTAAAAGACAAAAATATGTTTTTGATGTTGATAACCAACGCCATGACACATGCCCCAAACATTTCGAATTAAAAAATGACCTATCACAAATAGAAGGTTTGCATTCCAAAATCCAAATCAAAATTGGAATGTTAATAGAACTATGTGTTGGGAATTATGCCACTCATGACAAATTATTCAATGGAGCTGATGGGGTTTTCCAATATGTCACCAAGTTGCAAAATAATGAATCCCTCGTATGGATTGGTTTTAATAATCCTAAAGCATGATCTGCAACTAGAATATGAAATTGACATTTATACACAACCCACATTCATGAACACATGGAGATCGATACAACCAATTTCTAAAGAGATACAAGTTAGAGCAAATTCAAGTCATTTAATCATGCGTATTCAATACCCAATACAATCAACTATAGCACATACAACACATCGATTTCAAGGTTTAACTCTTGATTTTTTAGCATTTGATCCTAGTGGAATACATTGTCATGGACTAACTTACATAACATTATCTCGTGTAAAAGAAAAATAAAACTTGTATTTACTTGCACCTTTAGTTGAAGCAAACTTTAAAGTTGACAAATGCGTTTCAAATGAAATGCAATATTTAAAAACAATAGCTCAATGGCAATTGTGTGTACCATATTTGCAACCTTTTAGACAAACACACACAATAATTTTATCATTGAACACAAGATCTTTATCACTTCATTTTCAAAATATTGAAACATATTATAATTTGCAGACATCTCATATTCTATGCTTGAATGAAACTAAAGTCAAAACTCAAAATAAATCTTCACATCAATATTTAAATCACTCAAAATACAATTCAATTGTTATATATGGAATCCAAGGAACCATGTTATTATGTGATAGAAGTATTGTACTTGATTCATGTGAATATGTAACTATGTATGGATTAGAATTCATAGCTACATCCTTCAATACCAACACTCGTTGAACAATTCACACCATTGCAATTTACAAGCCCCCATTTTTATCTTTAACAATTTTTTTATCTACATTTCAAGAATTAATATCAAAATCTCCCACTATTTGTCCAATAGTTGTTTTAGGGGATTTTAATGTGGATGTGCTCCCAAAAAAAAACTTTAGAAGTAAGACATTTATAAATGAAACTTCAATTTCAAGAAAACACAACAATGTATAGTTCATAACTAGATCACATTTGGTCAAACAATACATCAGAACAATGTGTATTAGGAATGGCAAAGGCTTTTTAGATAGATCATAAACCTATTCATTTTTCATTTAAATTACCTAACCATGTCCCATGATTTCATTGCCTATAATGTTCATTTTCTTGACATATAACAATGTGCAGAGCCATTATGTGATGAGCTACTTGTTGTATTAATATTACATGAGCTATTGACGTGTTACAAGTGTTGGACAAAGGCTACTAAAGGTTGGGAATCCTAAGACTTTCAATCTTGAGGCTTGCACTATTAACCACTTCAGGGGCCAGCCTAATATGGTGCACATTCCACCACAACATGTATTGTTTTTGGGGGATGTTATCTAATGGGCAATAGATGGCTACAATTTGAATGGCCTTCTATATTTTAATGTACACCTAATATTTTGAAATAAGTGTGCAATCCAAAGGCTATATTCTATGAATATGGAAAAAAAACCACCTTGGGAAAAATAAACACATTTAACACCAAAAAGGTTTTAAAACTTGTGAAATTCATAGCCTACTGGAGCTTTGTGCCTCTTTCTCTTCTTTTTTTCCATTTGTTGAAAAGTTGCAAATTTGGTGCAGAAAACACATTCCAAACTGAAAACATTTTCCAAGTATTTCTCAAAAATTTCCCAAACAATAAATTTTAAAATAAAGAATTTCATGAAAAGAGGTGCATGTAGATCTTTATATTGTTAGGTAGAGTTATTTACTTGCTTTGATGGCTATTGATATGTCGTGTCTATTATTCTAAGGCTTAAAGTGTAAAAATTGTTTATTCATTTTGACAATGAGCAAATATGGGAAATTGAAAAAAACTTTGTAAAAGCCATGACACAAGTTGTAATGGATGACAAGGTCAAAACTATTTCCTATCAAAAGCATGTCCAATGAGCAATCATCAATACCCTATTAATAAAATTTTGTGATAGAACAATAGTTCGTTGCATACACTCATTGGGGAATATAATATAAGTAACATACATGCACTCAATAGAAATTCATATTAATAGGGAAGGTTCTTGACACACCTTTCTAGGCGACCCCTCAAGAGAAGGGGCTTTCCTAGTCAGGGACCAAGTATGGACCATCATAGGGCAACCCTCATGATGGATTAGGTTATGAACCTAAGTGTTGGGTTGGGTTCGACTCCTTGTTTGACATCACTCACAATTTGCAAGGTGTGAGGAATGAGGGTTTTAGGAAGGGGGCCCCAAAAAATTCTTCGATGGGCTAAATTTTTGAAATAGATAAAACCATGGTTAGATTGTGAAATCCCAAATCTTGATAGGTTCATGAGACAAATTGAATGCTAGAACTAACCAAGTGTGTGGCTTGCCACATGTAAGTAATTTAGGTGTTTAGCAAGGAATGTGGTTGAAGGTGTGGGTGCGAAAATGCTAAGATGAATTCACATGTGAAAGTTCTCATGGCTCTCTGCAAGGACCAATGTCAAGTATGTAAGCATATAAATTATATACCTTTAGTGAATATATTTACATGCAATCCATACTGATTAATTATGTGTGAATTTCAAATTTCAAGTTTTATTTATTTATTGTTGTGATAATGGACCACTTTAATTTGTTCATTAAATAAAAACACTTTGGTCCTTCACCCCCCAAATAGAAGTGACACATTTCTACCAATGTCAGGTAGGCATTTGATTCTTAGTTATTAACTGGGTTTGGGCATTAAGGAATTTTTAAAACAAAATTGCCCAACTTTGGATGTTTGCATTTAAATTTTTTTAATAATTTCCCAAGTTTGGGTTTTAAAAACCCAATTGTGGTCATGCCTAATTTGACCAATCAAAAAGATCATCTTATGGTTAGCTAAAAAAACCACCAATCGAATTGGACATGGTCAAAATGTATTTGACCAGTATGAGCAAGTGGTCAAAATTGACCAAATGTCAAAATGACTAGGTTTTGGTCTAGTTTTTTAGTCAAATAATACCATGTTTTCCTGTAGTGATGTTTATAGACCCAAGGATATTTGCAACTTGATGACAAAGCCCTGAATGATGAAGATAATGAACATAAAGTTGAAGAACTAAGAATCATTGACATTGGTGGGCTCATGAACATAAATGTCAACATCCCTTACACAAATAAAATTTCAAACAAATGATTGAGCTTGAAAGCTCACTTTCACCCGTGGAGAAAACATTAGTTTAATTACAAGATGCAATGTAAGAGATCACCAATGAATGCAAAGGTGGTGAAGTCCAACTATGTGACCATGATGCATCATTATTGAAATTTGTTGCATCAAATATCCGAAACATTCAATTTATTCAAGCTAATGAATCTTCACACCTAGGAATGGTCTTTCAATGTGTGGATGATGGCATGGGCATTCAATCAACCAAATGAAAGATTGGCATGAATCCATGCTCAAGCATATAGACACTTATAAAAAGATAATGTCCAAATTGTTGAAGATTTATACATGGATATCCACAACATCAAATGAAATCCCTTATCCATACATTGATATAATAGTATAAGAATGGTTGTGCACGGAATTGCAATGTCACTAGTGTTAGTGATAAATGTTGTTGCCCATTTATTGAATGGTATGATACAATGAAATTCCTTGCACCAACTATGGAGTTTGATGGGGCTACATTAAATTTATTTGTAGGAAGAAACAATTTATTTTATGATAATTGATTGCCCCTGGAATTTTCAAACACACTATGTCAAAATAAATGAATTGGTTTGTAGACATTATGGGAGTTTATAAAAAACACAAATTCAAGTATTGTTTGTTTGGTATCTCATAAAAAATAAATGCAAGTATTGCATGGAGGTTCATAAAAGACAATAAACATTAAGAAACATAAAGGTAATGCATGTACATAATGAACGCTTTATAATTGTATGAAGGTATTAAAGGTTCAATGATTTACATACTAAAGATTATTTCTTGATGCAAGTACTCCATTATTGTCCTCCACTCAAGTTATACCAATAATAATATTGCTTATGAAACCAATATATAAGTATTGCATGTTTTAGTATTGGACACAATGAAGGATTACAAAAAAAAAAACCAATATTACACACTTGGTCATACATAATGAAGGTTTATATTTTGATGTAAGAATTATAAAAAATTCATTGTTCTTCATTTAGGCTACCTTTATCTTGCCAATGTAAATAATACATTAAGTCCATATGTGGGTATTGGAATTGATGTTGTGTAAATGAAACACATTTTTTGATGTGGGTATTATAGTATCAATTAAATGCACACACTGAAACATTGGTTTATGATGTGGGTATTGCATATTTAGTTACATCTACATATTGAAACATTGATTGATGATGTAGGTATTGCATATTTTGATACATGCACATAATAAATGATGGTTTTGTGATGCATATATTGCATTCATAGTTATATAGACATAGTGAAGGTTAATTCCAAGATGTGGATATTATAATTTCAATTAAATGCACACAATAAAGGATTGGTTTATGATGTGAGTATTGCACATTCAACTACATGCACATAGTAAATGATGACTTTGTGATGTAGGTATTGCACTCCTGATCAAATGGACATAGTGAAAGGTTAAACCCAATATGCATGTATTATACTCTTAGTTAAAATGCAAATAGTGAAAGATTGGATTATGATGCATGTATTACACATTTAGTTATATGAAAAATAATGAATGATGGTTTCGTGATGCAGGTATTACAATATCAGTTAAATGTACACAATGAATGATTGGATTATGATGTGGGTATTGCATTACCTTCATTCTTATTACAAATTGTTATTGAAAATGTACACACATATGTAATAGCTTCATATTGAGTGCAAATTATACCTTTACAATGGCAAGTGTTACAAAAAGTTAATTGCAATAATGTCTTATAGGCAAGCTTTTACAAAATTTTCATTGGGATAAATGTTACAAAATGGTTATGGGTAAACTGTTACAAAAATGCATGTGTAATAAAGCCTCAAAAGTATTTCCTTTATATTGAAATGTACATTATAAGTTATTAAGCTTCAAATGAAGAACCTTCTTTATCATCATCATCAATTGAATGCACTTGTCAATAAGTTACAATAACTTGAGTTGCCAAATCCACATGTTGCGATCATTAGAAGAAAATTGTCATTTTGTAACTGTTGTATGCAACTAATTTTCAATTGCATGCAACACATGCAACTACTAGACCCCATAGTTGCACACAACTAATAGTTGCATACGACAATATGTATGTGGATAATATATACAATATGAATTTATATTTTATACATTTACATTATTCTACAAGGGTTGCCCATGGTGACACATGTTCATTTGTGAAGCTCAATTATATGTGACACATGGCATTCAAACATCATTTCAATATTCATCATTATTAATAAATTAAAAATACCTTGGCCATGTAATAAAATGTGAATTGGATTTTGACACATGCCCATTTGTGAAGGCCAATTATGTGGTGACACGTGGCAATTTGAAAAGCCCATTGATTATTTATTTTTTAATTAATTAGGTAGGTAGGTCGTAGGTAGGTAGGGAGGTAAGTAAGTAAGGAGGTAGGTAGGTAGGTCATAGGTAGGTAGGGAGGTAGGTACATTGTTGTAGGTAGGAGATAGGTAGGTAGGATAAGGTTTTAAATAGTCCAATTTTGTTTTTGGGTTTAGCCTTTAGGGTTGAGCCTCTTTCATTGGCCCATCCCAAATGGCATTTGGTACTTGGTTTGTAAACAAGTCAAATGCATTTATTTATATAGTGTGCACATTTGGAATCCATGGCAAAAAATATGGGATAAAAAATTTAGTTGCAAGTGCAACCAATGTAGTTGCAACCTACATGCAAATAACCAAATTAACTTAGTTTACTTACTAGATAAATTAATTATATTATAAATATTAAAATTTATTAGGTAATAATAATATAATATAATGATAATATTATTAATTGTTTAATAAATATTAATGTTAATATTTATAATTATAATAACATTTTAATCGTTATGATTGCTTGCAATAATTAATGATAATAATAATATATTATTATAAATTAATTTAAATAAATAAATAAATATAATAACTTCTCTTTTTTTTTGCTTAATTAAGATCATTAGTTCCTTCAATTCATAATCAAAGATGTTCTTTTCAACAAAACTATTAGGAATAGTTCAAATGACAAAGTCTTCATAAATGTTCCAATAAATACCTTTGCCCAATTTTTTGGGCCATGTAATACATTTAAAATGGCACCTTGAGCATCCTTTATAGATGCATAACTTAAACCAATATACATATTGTCATCCATAAGAACATATTTGTGCACTTTTCAAAGCGCATGCCCAAAACATGAACCATCAAATGCCTCCAACAAACCCAAGCTATTGCATGATATAAGGGAATTAAGTGCACTTCCACAAATCCACAAGTTGGACCCTTTATCCTTTATATAGGCAACTTTTATTCAATTAAAACAAACCTATCCAATAGTTCTTACACTTTAGGAGCCATAATTATGCCACTTGTGTCAATCACCTCAAATAGGCTGATAGTGACATGCTTCACCTTTCAATCATTGAAGATAAAGTTGACAACCATAGCAAAGATGTCATGCATTCCTTTTGACATCTATAAATTGAACATGCATGTGTTAGACAAGTAACCAACTAATGCAAGCTAGACATACAATCTCATGGTGTTTTTGTATCAAGCTAGGTAGAACATTTTCAACAAAAGCCTTCCTTGATGGGAAAACAATTCACAGATAGAATTTATATGATAACCTTTGGAACCAAACATATACTATGATCTTTATAGGGAGAGACCTTTTAACCACCATCAACATGAGATCATTTAAGAAACCCACATGTGTTGGGTCATTTTTTAAAAACTTATTTGAGGTAAAAAAAACCCATATATTCATAGATGAAAAAATATGCATCTTTTTTTAATAACCTTTTGGTCATTGGGAACTTTTGTTAACGTAATGTAGCTGGGATTTTTTGCCAACTTCTTCATAAAGGCATAATGGTTAATTTCAACATTTTTTCATAATTGTAATTCCATAAATCTTATCAATGCAATCATTCCTTTCTTACACCTAATGTGCATGGTTAGGATTTCAAGGCTAGTAGAATTAATATAGTAGATAATATACCTCATGATTTGATTTTGCTCCAATCCACAAGTTGGTTATTATTCATTTAAGCAAATGCCCATGTGAATGAAGTATGGTAGTGTGGCTTCCACATAAGCCTCTATTTTCACAAGTTTTCCAAGTGCATTTTGGTGACATGCATCTTCATGCACAACTTCAACATTAGTAGCTAATGGATTCTTTGGCTCCATGTGGCAAACGACTTGCACATTACTAATATTGTTGTTATCATGTCCTACAAAAGTTGGGAATTCCTCACTAGAATGAATATCATGAACATTTATTGTATTCATGATAGGACATGAAGACAAATTCATCATAAGACTATTTAGTAAGAATTTGACACAAAATCAAAAAACAAAAACAAGTTTTGAATCGTTCACAAATTTTCTTAAAGCTTGCAACAAGACTTGTGACAAGAGGACACTTGAAATTTTTGATCCTTTAAGAAAAACAAATAAAAAATTTAGGGTTTAAATTATAAAGTTCAATGAAATGAACAAACTTGGTTGTTTGTTGCATCTCCTAGATCTCATTGAACATTGCCATGTGTCCTCGTACCTTCTTACTTCTGAGTAGGAGAAGAGCCCAATAGACAACATACGAAAAGACAACTAAAAGCAAAAAATGAGAAAGTTCAATTCAAGCACTTCCCCACCCTTGTTGTACAAACACACCTTAGAACAAAACTTGTAACAAGGTGCAAAACAAGTGAAACGCACACAAACAACAAAACTCAAATATTAAAGACCAAAAACACTATGATTAGCTATCAACAAACAACACATATGTTGAAATATCTTGTCCTCATTGCCCCCCACCTTTGAAAATAAAAATAGAATGATTGGTGCAAAGGAGGTTGTAGTTAGTTGATAATTTATGTTATTTCATATATTCTCTTCAAACCAAACAACCAACTTGTGTTATGTCCCAAATTGTGAACAAAAAAGTGTTGAAGGTGGAAGCTCAAGAACCACATACTTTCTTGTAATTGCTTGGCTCTGAATTCACTGTGCTTGATTGATTCCTCCTAAAGTTCAAGTGGTCAATAGGTTGCATTCACAATTTTAACAAAGCATTAACAAAAGGCTCAAAATGACCATTGCAAAGATAAAAGTAGAGTGCAGAGAGTGAAGACATGAGACATGCAACATTTTGGAAACTATGAAACCTTAAATCTAACCATACTAGATGAGTATAAGACTGATCCTAAAAGGATATAAGTTGAGTTTTTGATAGATACTCTTTCCAACTATCTCCCCCCAGGTTGGGTGCAGTTATAAAATATTTGAATTTTAAAAGTTCTGGTTATGAGGTGGGGTCGGCACTAAGTTCTAAAATGCCTAGGTAGGAGGCTGGCCCAGGTTTTTAGAAAGAGGAAATCTAATGGTCACACACACACACACACATATATATATGGTGTGATACCTGATTAATACCCAGAAATAAATCAAATACCCACCCAACACTAGTTTCTACACTATTTTATATTTACATGTCCCATGATGTAAACTTACACTTACGTGGAGAGTGAGTCCTAAATCATATACACACAATACCAGTGGAGACCTTCTTCAAACTTTCTGCATAAGGATGACCAAAAACAAAAAGAACAAAAAAAAGAAGGAATGACCATAGCTGAAATACAAAAGAGCAAGCCCCCTGCCTTCCCACCCCACCCCTCTAAAACCAAAGACCACCGGAGATTGAATAGCTAAGGAGCTGGAGGCATAGAGTATATTATAGTTTTTATTCTTATTTGTCATCTTTGTTGCCCTGTGTTCTTGATGGGGCAATCAAAAGTGGGTTCCATGTCCATTAGTAAAGGCTTTCACATCAAGGGTTTGAGTGCTCCTTCTCCTCTGCTTTAGCTTGCCCTCACATTCTCTCTCCTAAGGAGATTTTTTACTGGCGAATGTTTGCCAAATTTTGACCTGCAAAATATGATTTTCACTTATTCAAAGATTTTTTCATGGAGAAAATAGCCCAATTTTGCTAAATTTCCAGAAGAAAATGTCAAATTGCCAGATTTTTATGATAAGTTCCAGACTCCAGTAAGTAGCAGAAAATATAGGAGAATTAAAAAAATAAAAATCCTATCCACTCTGTAGCCAAATTTGGCTTATTTTTTCTTTGGATTATCATCACTTTGACTACAACATAAAATTGGCAAAAACAAAGCATCTCTCTCCTCCACTTTCGTTCTCCCTCTTGCCATGCTTTCCTCACTGTCCTCAGTGCTCACCTTCTACTGAGCTTGTCTATTTAAATATTAGTGTCAAAATGACTGAGTCGCAGTCTGCAGCTAAAAGCAACAAGCAAGTAGCTTAGGTACTACCGTTCAGGGCCCTCAACGGCGAGGAACTGAAACTTAGTGCAACATACTGTAGCAATGCACACTGTCCTAGGAGCTCCACAACTTCATTCTAACCAGAAAGTCAAAATTTGAAAAAAACATTTGAAAAATTTCATCAAATTTTCTACTTGGATCTTAGAAGGAGAATTTTTCATACCAGCTTTTCAACTTTTGATACAGGTTGTAGAAACCTCATGCCATTTATTTTTGAATTCCTCCTGGGATGCTTACATATGACACAACATTAGAAGTTAAAAAAGAAAAAAAAAACCTGGTGCTGGTCAAGCTTTCGAGTTCATTCATTGGCGTTGAGTTAACATTGAGTAAAGAATTTGCTAATTACGATTTAGAACTGTATCTAGGGTAGGCAGGCTGGTGTCCGAACACTTAACGTAGGGTTTGCTCGCCGTTTTTTGAGGAGGGCTCTATTGCTTATGGTGTCCAAAGAGGAGATGGAGCCCTCCTCTTGGTGCATTTATCACACTAAAAGTAGTCAAAAGCAGATTAGAGGCGAGAAATTAGGGGCCTCCGAAGTAGGGGGGAAATCTTTTTACAGAAAATATTCTATCGAACAGCTCATAGCCTATTTCTGAACCCCTAAAAAAATCCTTAAATATTACAGTTGGATTTAGAGTTATAAGATAATTTGTAGAGCTTAAGATGGCGATTTCAGAGCAGTTTAAATCACTCAATTTGAACAAAAAAAACCAACAAAGTTATGCATTGATGAAGTAGGAGTGGTCAAAATGAAGAAAAATGCAAAAAAATGCATTTTGCAATTCAAAAAAACTTATTTCCTTTACTGCTCTTTTTTGGCTGCTCCTTTGGCTTTGCATTTCAAAGATGTTTGTAAAGCTTGAGAAGGCGCTTCTATAACATTTTAAATCACTCAAAATGGAGAAGAATTGAGAAAGATCTACCAAAGTGTTCAGTGATAGGCTAATGTTTGGTGATAAGCATATCTACACTACTATTGATTTCTTTGAACCCCTTGAATGTATATATTCCAGTGGGCGGTTCTTAGAATGAGGCATAGATACTTATTGATTATCAACCTGACTAATATACCCATTTACCTGCTGATTCTAGAAAAAAAACGAACTAGCCAGAAAACCATAGTTTCTTTTCTAATTCTTTCATGAAAATTGTCTATTCTTAAACGATTTTGGAATAACCAGAATGCTCTTTTGTTCCGCTTTTTTCAAAGAACCGAAACTGGTGGTTCTTTGATTCTGAAATATTTAAAGAACTGAAGTCAACAGTACTATAAAAATTCAAAGAACCACCCAGCACCAGTATATTCAGTTTGGCGTAGGAAGGTGCTCTTGGTTTGGATGAAATCTGAATTAAGGTTTTGACAATGGTCCGTAACGTTACCTCCATGCAGAAGAGGAAAAATCTTCCTGGTAGAACTACCATTGCTATGAAGTATTGAACTATTACTAGATACTTCATAGCCTGAACACACAACATACTTTTGAGGACAGAAGGATCTCACAAGCGTAGATTGGCATCCTTAAAGTAGGCCTTCTGAACTTTACTTAGAGTACAGAGTATGATGAAATGATAAGTATGGCTACTCATTGGATGGAGATGAATCATGGCCTTGCAATCAATCATCATGATTCATATCCATCCAATGATTCAACCTTTCAGATGAATCATGAAATTGGTCTGAAAGGGCTTGAGAAATGATGTCTGGTGTTGGTGAATGACTACACTTCTCATAATTTTACTCTACCACAAATGATAATTGTTGTATATGATGGAAAATTATAGCATTTGAAATCCAGTACATTATTATTAATTTTCAGTTTTCTGATGTAGCATCATTATCCATCATCCCAAAAGATATTTAACATTAATTGGTGACAGGTTTGTAGAAAACTGTCCAAACTGTAGATTTTTTGCAGGGCATTGTTCTGTATTTCTGAACGATCTAGCTAAAAATCTGGTGAATCATTTTTTTTAAAAATAAAGGTTTTCAAAAATGGCAAAACAAATCACTTTTTTCATTATTTAAAAAAAGAAATCTCCACAAAAAAACACTGATGTGGATATATTTTTCACAATTCTGTTTAACTAGGCTATTTAACTGAATTATACAACTATTATACGACTACCTATTGTACAATGAAAAGTGAATATCATGAGTTATAACTAGGTTAGACCAGGGATAACATCTAATACAGTATGGCCTATTCGTGAATAGCACCCACAACAACTAGGGGCATAAAGGTCATAAACAACAATCTATGAAAATTATTTTGTACGGGCATAATGTGGCAAAGAGTAGCGCAAGAAGAGGTACAAGGTAATTAGTAATTGCTTTTGAAGGTAGTTTACAAGCATGGAGTAGCATATAGAGTGGGGCAGATAGCTATATGCATCTACCTGGTAATGAAGGAAGGAGGTTAGTAGATACTTAGCCAACAAACAGAGAGACGAATTAATACAGATTATAATTTCATCCATGCAATGCCTTTCATCATTCATGCTGTCAATTTTGTTAATACTCTGAATTTCACTGAAAAACTACACTGAAAAAACAGATATGTGGACATAGTTTTTTCTAAAGAAATCTTCGACAAATTATGAAAGTTTGCCCAAAAAAATGTTGCTCATAACACACTAAATACATGAAAAAATGGAAATAGATTTAACATTTGATTTCCAATGTTGTTTAATATTATTCTCCATAAACCATAGATGAAACATGCCTTAAAAATTGGAAGTCAAAGACTTTTCTCTTCTCTTTTGTCTCCTCTCGTTTCGTATCTTTTGGGAATAATTTGTGTAATTATCTAAGGTTGTAAAGATCCACAAAGCTGATAGTGATAGGCCTCCATACATGGTGTTTTGCACAAATACCCAACTCACATTAGGTTGACAAAATGTGGAAGGACAGTTTTCATTGCAGAGAGGTTCCAAAATATAGGGCCGCTGTATGGATTGAAACAATTAACGCCCCAAAACATAAAGAATTGCCTCAAATGCTTGAGTGCCTACTACTCCAATTGAGCCATTTAATAACATGTTGAAGTATGCATTACACTTACACCCATCACATGCCTTGAAGTATTGTGAGCTCCTCAAGCTGAACTCAGGCCAGCATCACCTAGACGAGGATTCGTTTGGCACTAAACACCTTGAAGGTACATGAGTATTAGTCGGGTTTTTGTCCACCTTGCAATTTGGGATAGAACTTAATATAATTTGACCTTCTGACTTTTGCATGGTTTGTTGTGTTATGAAATCCCTATTGCTTTCAATTGGGTCACAAGCAAGTAGAATTTATGTTTTTTATGGTGGGAATTTGTAGGGTAGAAATGCCCATCACCGAAAATAAGCTGGTAACTGATCGAGTGAATTGTTTAGGCTTAGGATGGTCAAGGCAATAAAATACACAAGTCTTCGTGCAGTTTTCACCCTATCACTGAACACAAGGTGAAAAAAACCAGCGTTTGGTGGTTTCTGCTCCCCCACATAGTCAACAAAATTTGTGTTCAGTATTGCGTCAAACTAAAGCCATTTTTATACTCTTTGCACCTCACTTATATTAAAGATGTGGGTGGTGATCACAGACCAACATTGCACTTATACAAATGAGCTATGCACTCATATGGCAAACCACTGATAAAAAGAAATCATTCAACTTATCAAACAGAAGTGTTTGGTAATGGGGGTTTAGGGGTACATTTAAATAAAACAATTGTCCTGCTGATGGGAACAAGTAATTGGTCTAGGGTGTACAGCAGCCCAACAAACAAGGTTATTTCAGCTCACATTACAAGGAACAATTGTTTGCTAGTGGGTCACTTAAAGCAATATTTTAAAAATTTAGGGTTTTAGAGTACAAACAATCTTTCAAGTGCCCCAACAAGGTCTCAAACACTTAATACAAAACAAAATCTTTGCATCCCAAAAGATAACAAATAAATGATTCTAAAAAGCATGTACATTTGCACAAGAACATTAGAATCTTGCCAAAATTAGACATTACAAACTTTGTAAATCATATTAGAAGGATACACTTCAAAAATCCAAAAGCTTTTCAATTTCTCTTAAGCATCATTGCAAGAATGTCCTCACTATCCAAGGTTGTAGAAGATAAAGTCTATAGTTTCATAGAGCTTATCTTTCCTGGTTTTAAAGGGTTCAAAGGAAGTAAAGATGAGACTCCATCTACTTTAGAATCAGAACCAAGGCAAGGACATGTGAAAGAAGCAAACCATTCACATGATTGTTGCATACAAACAAGTGTCCAAGATCAACCCACAAAAGCATAATTTGCAAGAATAGGTGCAAGAATAGGAACATTTGATGGAGATAAACTCTACAAAGAAAATTTCAACAAGTATCTATACTATTGCTAAATCCAACAATCTACAATTCCTAGAGTAATAAAGAGATCAAACAACTCCATTTCTCACAAATTTCAACAGGTTGCAAGGCATTATAGTGTCAAATACACACCAACTTCATGCACAACAACCACATATGTCAATTTAAAATGGGGTGACTTCGAAAAATTCTATGCAACAATTTCTTCTAACCCATTTTTAGAAAGTCATGCTTTTGAACATTATGCAAAACTAACCCATTTTTTTCAATCTTGGGATTCATATGAAAGGTTCAAATATACACCTCTTGTAGGACCAAATTAGACCCCCCCAACTTGTTGGAGGTTAGGACTAGAAGGCAAGGGATTAGTAACACAATCCATTGTACTTCGTAGGAGATGAAGTAACCTATAGGACCAACAATCCACCAATAAGGAAAACATTCCACCAATAGTTCCAACATAAGCAAAAATACTAACAAGAGTAAACCACGTTCCTAGCTTGACACAACGAGGAAGATGGACATTTGATGCACTAGAAGTGGCAATGGATGTAGTGGAAAAAGGATGAATATCTTTGAGACAAGCTAGCAAGTTTTGGCACATATTAGTCACATCCCTTTTAGACTATTTGAATGGGAAAACAAAATCAAGAAAGCAAGGGCCACAAAGTTTGCTCACAACCCAGGAGGATGAAGCACTTATGGCCCTTGGTTTCTTGATCTTGTTTTCCCATTCAAGTGATTTGAAAGGAATGTGATTAGTATGTGCCAAAACTTGTTAGCTTTTCTCAAAGATATTCATCCTTTTTCCACTATATCCATTGCAATTTCTAGTGCATCGGATGTGTTCACAAACTAATAGGATGAAACACTTGTGGCTTGGATTTTGGGAATGCAAGAATGCGGACTTTTAGTCACTTTGCAACAGTTCATTTGGTGAAAGTAGTAGAATTGACACAAACTAGGCGCACCCCTTTCAAACATGGAATTCTAGGGAATTCATGGTGGTATTGTTTCAAACATCGACATCCAGAGCTAAGTATTCAACTTACTAAAGGATTAGATGTCTGCAGAGCACATGGTTTCACAAGTCAATCATGCAACATTTTTTACCAAAATCTATAAACACTCTGTACACAACACAAATATAACCTTGATCACATCTGGAATTCAAATCAGACAAAAATCCAGGTAGGGTGATAGTCAAGGGCAAGAAGGTTTGCAAAAAGAGGTTCCAATAAAATTTATAACACCATTCCAAGGTCCATGGAATGGTTAATAATGAATTGTGTTGTTAATGCAGCAGGAGATTTCTTATTAGGTTTTTATATCTGCAGAGGTCAATGGATCATGGATGATAACATCATATTGTGCAAGGCAAGTACATGTATGACAGTGCAAACCAAGGCATGGATGACATCTTTTCTTTTCAAAGAATTTTTGTCATTTTTCAAAAAATTAGTTATTAGTGATATTTCTTAATCCAATCAACATCTCTTAATTTTAGATGGGCATGGATCACATGTTATGCTAGAAGCAATTGCATAAGCACAATAATTTGGTTTAAATATGGTCACCTTATTAGTTCACACATTTCATGTTCTACAACCCTAGATGTGAGTTGTTTCAAGCCATTCAAAATTGCTTTTAAAAAAGAAAAAGAAAATACAATGGTCAAGAATAATCACTTTGAACTAGACAAATGCACATTAACTAGCTAGGTAGATAAGAACTTGGATCAATCATTGTCCAAAAAAATATATCAAAAGTGGGTTTAAGGGTATAGGAATTTGGCCTTTGAATCCAAAGGCAATGGATCATAAGATCAAACCATCTAAAGTGTACACAACAACACTTATAAACATTTCAGATGAAGATAGTGAGGGTTCTGATGATACAACTAATGGGCAACAACATTGGGGAGAAGATGGAGCTGCTACACAGCTGATGAACATAGTAGCAACACTGTAAGAGCTTGAAACTCCAAAAGCATATGAACATGAACAATCAAATGTGAGGTATTACGTGGAGGAACCTAGGAGCCCTATTGTTGCAGATGCAAATGGGTAAACAGAAATGATCTATGATCTAATTGCTGATGCAAATGGACCTATAATTGAAATGCAACAAGTTCATCATCTTACAATAATAGCCCAAAAGTTCGTATCTTTTATAAATTTACTATCCTTGCCACATTTGCTAGCAAGGAAAACAATAAGGAAAGAACCATTGATGGACTATAGCCAGTCATATGTAGTAACATAAAGTGAATATTTTAACATTTTGCAACAAAAAACCTTAGCCAAGGAAGCAACAAAAGCACTAAGACAACAAAAAAGGAAAGAGAAGAAGGATAAGAGGGCTCAAAAAGTTGTTGACTCCGTTACTATGATTTAAAGAGCAACTTAGAGGCTATTAAACAAGCAAACAAAAACAATGTTCAATGCAAATTGGTTTGCAAATGCTATAAAAGAAGTTGGAGACAAGTTTCATAGTAGTTGGGCTAAGAGCACATCCTTTACTATATAGAAAGGTTAACCTTGGCTATGGAATAGAAACTCAAAGGGAGGTAAAAGCAAGGGCAATCACTCGAATGAGAGTTAAGGGGCATGTTGTAGTAAGGGTTCAACAACCCCTCTCCCAATGATTTAGATTGCCATTTAGGAGGGGGGTTGGGGGGGCGGTTGAATAGGAAAGGGGAGCTAGAGCTTAAGGATAATCATTAAGAAGAAGAAGATCACACCAAGAAAGGGTGGTAGAATTCAAAGACGACAATTAAAAAGAGGATAACCAAGGGGGGGAGGAGGGCAACAAAGCTCAAGGAGGAGGATTACTAGGAAGGGGCGCTAGAGCTCAAGGAGGAGGATCAACAAGAAGGGCGTTAGAGCTCAAGGAAAAGGATCACCAAGAAGTGGACGACCAAGACTAAGAAGTGGACAATTGAGATTAGGAAAATGGTGGTAAAACTCAAGGATGACAATTAAAAAGAGGATAACCAAGGGGGGGAGGAGGGCAACAAAGCTCAAGGAGGAGGATTACTAGGAAGGGGCACTAGAGCTCAAGGAGGAGGATCAACAAGAAGGGCGTTAGAGCTCAAGGAAAAGGATCACCAGGAAGTGGACAACCAAGACTAAGAAGTGGACAATTGAGATTAGGAAAAGGGTGGTAGAACTCAAGGACGACAATTAAAAAAAAGATAACCAAGGGGGGGAGGAGGGCAACAAAGCTCAAGGAAGAGGATTACTAGGAAGGGGCGCTAGAGCTTATGGAGGAGGATCAACAAGACGGGCGTTAGAGCTCAAGGAAGAGGATCACCAGGAAGTGGATGACCAAGACTAAGAAGTGGACAATTGAGATTAAGAAAAGGGTGGTAGAACTCAAGGATGACAATTAAAAAGAGGATAACCAAGGGGGGGAAGAGGGCATCAAAACTTAAGGAGGAGGATTACTAGGAAGGGGCGCTAGAGCTCAAGGAGGAGGATCAATAAGAAGGGCGTTAGAGCTCAAGAAAGAGGATCACCAGGAAGTGGATGACCAAGACTAAGAAGTGGACAATTGAGATTAGGAAAAGGGTGGTAGAACTCAAGGAGATGATCACTAGGAAGGGGACAACCAAGACCAGAAAGACGACAATAATTCAAGGAAATAATCACTAGGAAAGGGATGACCAAGACTAGGAAGATGACGAAGCTCAAAGAGATGATCACCAGGAAGGGGATGACCAAGACCAGGAAGGGGGTGGCAAAGCTCAAGGAAACAATCATGAGGAAGGGGTCAACAAAGATTAGGAAGAAGGTGGCAATTCAAGGAGAGGATCACCAAGAAAGGGACAACCAAAACCAAGAAAAGGGCGCCAGTTTAATGAAATAATCATTAGGAAGGGGATGACCAAAACTTGGAAGGGGGCAATAGAGCTCAAGGAGATGATCACAATGAAAGGGATGATCAAGACCAAGAAGAGGGTGACAGAGTTCTAGAAAACGATCACCAGGAAGGGATGACCAAGACTAAGAAGAAGGCAACAGTTCAAAGAGACGATCACTAAGAAAGGGATGACCAAGACCAAGAAGAAGGCAATAGTTCAAGGAGACGATCACCATGAAAGGGATGACCAAGACCAAGAAGAAGGCAACAGTTCAAGGAGACGATTACCATGGAAGAGGACGATCACAAGGAATGGGATGACCAAGACTAGGAAGAATATGATTACCATGGAAGGGGACGAACAAGACCAGGAAGAGGCCAGCAGAGCTCAAGGAGTTGTATCACCAAGAAGAAGATAAACTCCACAAGGAAGGGGATGAATTGCTCTAGGACAAGTGTTAAACCTCAAGAATTGTCACATTTCGTTAATGGAAGAAGACAACTAGGAAAGGAGAAAGAGCTCACCAATGCACAACTCTTTCATGCAACCATACTTGCACACAAACCACAAGAGGAGTGAGAACTTTTGTCCAATGTACGCAAAAAAAATTAAAATAGTAGTATTAACAAGGGGACAAAAATTGTTGCAAGCATTGAACAACCATGCCAGGAAGTGAAAAGGGAGCATAGATTCAATCCAACCAACTGTAGAGAGATCCTAACTTGAACCCAAAACCCTAACAGACAACGCCACTTGATTTTTAAGGTTATTCCAACATGCCCTTACCCATAACCGTAAATTTTCGTAACCATTTTTTTGGGAGATCTAGGGATTATTGAAACCATTTTTACAAAAAGAATAAATTGGTTTTGAATTTCATCCAGTTCATCTGTAAGTGAAAGTCCATTCATTTTCCAAATATTAAACATGCAATTACAAGGTGCAAAGTGTTTGTGAATGGGGTTGGCAAGTGTTTGTTATGTTTTTTTCCAGCAAATGTAACCCACGTGCCTTTAGGGAGGCATGTCTTTGCCATATCTCCACCAAATTCGGCGACATAAGTTACTATAGGTGCGCCCAGAGATGGTGCACATTTTCCTTCAGAACTCATGGCCAAAAAAAAGCTGAACAGTGCATCAAATTTAATTTAGTCCTTATATGTTCGGTTACTGGCCTGTCTATCCTATCTTGTTTTGGTTTGCTTTTAACTTACATTTTTCCTTGGCATGTTTGTTTTACAAGCCATCCATTGTAACGTATGCCGATATCTGCAGTATGATTTTCAAGACATAAAAAAATTAGTCAACAGATCTGTATGACATGCATGACATTAAGTTTTGGACATTGGCAAGCAAATTGTGTACATAGACCTCACTTTGCCTAGATTTCCTGAATAGGATTACCTTCAATAGTGCAGAACGTTTTGTCTCGAAATATTCCTCTTGCCTGTTTATCCCCACTCATTTTGAGGAATATGGTTCATGTGAAGGAGCAATTCAAGATTGGAGAGTGAAAAGAGGTTCCCACAATTGGACGGAAACTCTCAGCCTGCCAATGCAGCCTAAACGAAAACCCATCTCTAATATGTCGAATTGTTGAGTTGACATGTCATTCATTCACTTTGCTGCTGATTCCATCTTATTGTTGCAGTAGTTCTATGACCCGCTTCATATTTTATTTGGATCACAAGGCTTGATTTATCAAAATAGTGTGAAACAGGGTTGCGATTGTTTTGTGAATGGAAGCTATGTATGATGATTACCACTACCAGAGTTCAAATTTGAGATGCCCACCAAAATTACCAACTTTTAAGTCATAAAGCTAGAAACAGAGCATAATAGACAAGGGATGGGTTCCTTGCCAACACACAAAAGAAAGGAAAAATGAAAAAATTCTACAACTGCAGATTATGTGTATTCAGATTGGATCCTTGAGTACCAAGCCCCTACTCCCCTGGAGTGCAAGATGGAACACATGGTCGTCTCTATGGATTAGGTGAGTGAACAAAGCCAAGAAGGTAATTGATCAAAGCGAGGAAGCTAAAAGAGTAGGACATTGAGTGTCACAGAATTCTGCCAGTGATTCACACGCCCAACTCTCTTTGATACTGGACCCAATGAAAGAGGCAAAGATGGAAATCCCTACTTCTTGCTTCCAATAACTGCAAATCTTAAACTGGTAGCCAACCACATATTTGTAAGCAAAAGAACCATGGTAGAAGGTGATGGACAAGCAATGCATTTCATTAACTTTCTACAAATTGACATTTGAGCAATTCTTTCAAAGATGCTGAGAGTTCAGTTTGCCAATAAAATAAAACATGATATTGAAATTTCAACTAAATTTCAAGGAATATTGACCAGGAAAATGCCCCATCTCATTAGCTTCAGACGCTCTCGCTGACAAGCCTAAGGCCCCTTGAAACACACAGTACTGCCATCTGATTTGCCTGGGAAGGAACAAAATTGGCAGAAACAAAGGATTCATTTCATAATATGGTCTCCTGATCATAATACCACAAGACCCAACACAACAAAATTTTCCACTGACTCAATATTGACTGAAACCAAGTTTTTCTTTTTAGTGGATAGGGGGATTATTCATGTTTCATGATTGACAAGCAAAGGTTTTTTTCAATTGCTAGCAAGTACATAACTAGTCACATTCAAAAAGTGGGCAGAGTAAGAAGACTCCATGACAGTGCTTTGCTGGCTTGGAAATCAATCAGTCAAATCTTTCAAACCATCTTGTAGGTGATAATATTTCCTAATCTGCATTTCCAATTGAGTTCTTTCAATTTCTGACTTGATGACCTTTGTGAGTCATCTTGGGAATCCCTACGTGTGCAGGATATTGCTAGCTATCATCTTCCACAGCCATTCTTAATTCTGCAATGTCATATGCCTTAAGCTGGAACATATTGAAACCCTTGATTTCAGTGCATTTACAGCACATAAACTTAGAAGTAGGTTTATGAAGCTTCTTGCTGAAACTCAAACTGGAGGTCCAATCCAATGACCTTTCACCTCCATTCAATTTTATGCTCTGAGGAGTCTGAGGAGGACAAGAAGAGGACCATGACATTCATTCTCACAAGATAGCCCTGCAACACACCAGACACTTATTGAATGCCAATTTCTCACATCCTCTCAAATTTTTTATTCTTTCCAATTTCAAATCTGTTAAGAAAGAGGGAATCAGCATCAATACAGGGCTCACATACAGATTCATTCTGTCTTCTAACCATGTACGTTCTGTCCCAAACTGATGATGATTTCTTTTTGCAACTAGGAAAGCTTTCACATTTTTGAAGACTCTAAATTGTGCCCAGAATGAAGTTTGAATGATAGATCTAGTTGTTGTGATTAAGAGATCATGGCAACTATTGAATGTTGATTCAAAGGTTGGTGAAGAGCATTTGGGTCACCACAATTGCTGGCCTGAACCTACCTTCCTCAATATTATTATCCCAAGTACCATCCCTACCACTAGCACAATTTCTAACCATGACATTTTGGGATACCAAAAATAACTGCAGGAAGATCTTCAATGCAAGTCTGGATTGCAAACTCTTCTGGGAATGGAAGCTTCCGGGGGAATAAGTAGATATGAAGAGACGCATCCCTATCCAGATCCTCACTCTCATCGAGATACCCACTAAGACCCTTATGCAATTATCGATTGAATTTTGGAGCTTTCACACTGTTAAGAGAATCTGCACCAGAGCCATCAGAATGGGCAGGGGCAACTGATTATGGCAACTTGCCTAACCTAGTTATATACTATTATAACTTGCATAATGCGCTCCCTAGTGTGCATTCTGCATCCTAGTGAGCCTCTAGGGCAAGCCCAATAGGCTAAGACATTAAGATGATCTAGATGTAGAATGCACCCTAGGGGTTGCCTTATGTAGCATACAGGAAGTTTTGAGGATAGATTCTACTAGAATTCAAACAATGTTTTCTAGGAAGGCAACATTTGTGTCAAAATCTGCACTTTTTCCAAGAAGGCTTTCTTATGCAATCTAAGATGCCTGAAAAGTGTGCAGAGTTGGCCCTCCAAATCTTTTCTGTGTAGGGTAAGGACTAAGTAGTAAGGATCAATATTGTCTGGTTATCCCATTTTAAACTTGACCTCCAGATATCAACATAACAATTTTTAATTCAGCAATTTAGTTGGCAAGACAGTTATACATTTAACGTTTTCTCTTTTTTTCTACTAGATATGAATTTTGAAATCTTGAAAAATCACACACACACACACACACAAACACACACACATAAAGTTTACGCAAATCCAAATTTCAAATTCTAGTTGTTAAAAAAAGTTTATGCAATTACACACTAGCCTACACTAGCTTACAAGTGCACAAAATAAAAACATGAACATTGAGAAAATTAACTTAACTTGTGGGGGAATTGATCCTAGGTGCAAGCTACCTAACCTCCCCTTAGCCCCACACAACTAAAAACCCTAGAAAAAATCAAAAGCTTATTGCAACTTGATCAACAACATATGTTACTAATGCGCTTCACAAATAAACAATAGACTATAAACCTTACAACATCACAAAGATAAAAACAATTGAAAGCAAGCACGGGTATGTTAGTTCAAAAGTCAACAATTTGAATTGAAAAAAATCAAAAATCAAAAATCAAATAGACCTTTGAAAGTTGCTCAACTAATTTAAAAGTCAAATTGATAATTTGATTCCCAACCATTAAAACTCATGGAACAAAGGTTATAATTGAAATGTATGATACATAGCTAGAAACATTTCAACAAGGGCTATTAAATAATGGGGTCATATGTTCAAAATAAACCTATTTTGAAAGAGTTATGGTGCTCCAAAGATTCAAAACACTACATGCTCCCAACTTTTGGAGTTCATTTTGAAACTCCTAATTTTTTAACCATTCCAATGTAGCTTCCATGGATAGGTCAAAAGAATATCATAAAAGAAGAAGTGGTGAATCTTTCCAAATCTAGGTTGTGTGAGGTTATGGTGAACCTAAAACACGTTCATGACCCAATTTGATTCCAAATATACTAACCATTTTACAATCTTAATTTGTGCATTTTCACATGCTCATAAATTCAACTTGAAAAGTTCATTCATTACAAATAATTTGCATATTATTAACTAGTTTTTTCACTTGTAGATGATTGTTGTAAAGTTGTAAATGCCACATGTAATTACTATAATGTCTAGCCACCTTGAACAAACCACATTATTTTACCACCCACCTACCTCTTGTTTAATTACCCACCCACCCATGTAGGTAGGTATGTACCTACCAACTATCCACCTACCTACTCATCCACTTATTAATTAAAGTTTATCTATTCACTTAGCTACCTCCTACCTATCTACTCACCTATTCACCCACCTACTACCTACCTATTTGCCCACTGCCACCTACTTAACTACCTACCTACTTACCCATTCATCAATTCACCTTCCTACCCACTTACTCGCCTATCCATCCATTCGCCTACCTACCACCTTCCCAACACAGTAGTCTAAAAATGACTTGCCATTGTCACAAGTGTGAATAATGATGAAAAAATGTTAAGGTTTACACTAACCTAGTTGTAAGCACTATAACATCATGTGTGAATGGGATTTCAAAAAACTAACTTAACTTTTTACTTTATGGTAGATAGGTTTAAATCCAAAATAATTAGCTTGGTGTTAGGGGACTTAAGGTATGTAAACCTTGAATGGACAATTGAAGGAAAAAACACATAAAACATAAGGGGCACACACCAAAAACAAATTCATCTCATTAGCAAATTATAATGTACCCAATTGCAAGTGGAACCATAACTTTTTGTCCATCCACGCATTAGATATGAATTTTCAAAGTGGGTACACTTAAACACCTATTATGGGTAAATAGGGGGTCCACTTTTATTGCCATATCCTCTTTATAATATCTTAACCTCCCATATTGACAAGCTCATAAACTTGAAAAATGGTAACCTTTACCATTACAATAATTAAAGCAACAGTGGTGTCTGTCTGTCTGTGTGGGTAGTGCCTGGAAAATTCTTCCACTCACTGCCCGTTCCCTGTGGAGCTTCCCCAGATGTAACTTCCCCAGATGTAACTAACTCCAGAGAAAAAAGAAATCAGGGCAGTCTAATTTTTTGAGGCACTTCCCCAGATGTAACTTCCCTAGATGTAACTGACTCTAGAAAAAAAAGAAATTAGGGGCAGTCTAATTTTTTGAAGCGCTTCCCTAGATGTAATTTCCCCAGATGTAACTGACTCCAGAGAAAAAAGAAATTAGGGGCAGTCTAATTTTTTGAGGCAAAAGATTTGGTAGACCAGAAAAAAATATTTAGGCCTTGGACATCCCAAAATCTTTTTTTTTTTATTTTTTTTTTTAGGTATTGACCAAGACTACTTTTTTTTCTTTTAGCTATTATCCGTCCCGATTAAGGGGATGGATGAAATGTCTGTCTGGCTTGATGATGGGACGAATTTTGGGGAGGCTTTTTTTCTTTTAGCTACTGTCCGTCCCGATTAAGGGGATGGATGAAATGTTCGTCCGGTTGGATGATCACAAAATAATAATAAAAATAAAAAACACATAAAAAATTAAAAAAAATAAAATTAAAAGTTTCTAAGATGCGAACCAAGTTTAAAGAAACCGGGGGACTTCACAGTGGCCGAAGGTCACGGGCACCCACTAGTTACAATAATAGATGCACCAATGTAAAACCATTAACGTGTTGCAACAAAAGTAAATCAACTTGTCACTAAATGTGTGAAAAATTACACTATCGAATGTTAAACAAATTAACCAAAATGGCCAACAAGTTGCCAAAAAAATTTTAATGCACTACAATGAAACTAATTATGCACAAATCTTGAATAACCTATGTTTGACTTCACTACTAATCTTTACCCTTGAATGCCATTATTTCTTGTGAATGTTGTCAATAACCTCAATGACCCATCTTCATTCCAGAGCTTCATTCCATAGGAACTAAGTCCTAAGAACCTCCATGGACCCACATAGGTTTGATCAATGTCAAGTGCGAAACATCTTGAGCTTTTCTTCACGTTTTTAAATTTTCAATAATTGTGCTCATGTTGAACTTGTAAACATCTAGTATAATGCCACATAATGGAGTTTGATATGCATTCACTTGCAAAGGTGCATTAATTTCAATGGTTGCATGCAAAACATCACTTGCTTCAACATAATGTTGTGTAGACCAAGTGTCATCAAATTTCTTCTTAAGCAATCATTCATCCAACCTCTAGCATTTCAAAGACTCTTCAATTTTTTCAACAACTCATGCTTCTTTTGAAGCAAACATCTATTCTTTCTAGTTGTCTCTTTCCTTTGTAGTAGCCTTTTTACATGCCAAATTTTGATTTAGTGTTTTCATGTGGTGATCATTTGTCATCATAATGTTTTTGGAATAATCGATTAGAGGTTCTTAATTTAAAGGTCATTGGGTTGACCTGAAAGGAACTTTTGGTAGTGTCAAAAATTGTGAAATTGTGGTCATCAAAGTTACTGTGCGTGAACTAAACGCCATTTGGAACATCAAAACAATTGTGTGTGAATTATGCTATGTTTCATCCAAGTTAATCGAAGCTTGCACATTGGTTACAGCCTTTGTGGTATTATTTTCAAGCTTGCCATCAATGTCAACGTAATAATGGCATACATTGCCTTGATTAATATGATGGATATTGGATTCAGTGTAGGGAAGAGGCTCTCAGTCATACTAGCTACAGCTAGTGTCCAGAGGTTGCATTTGGCCCCTGGTTCCAAGTAAAAAATCATACCATGATGTTCACAATGCACACAGTTCTATTGTTCTTCATCTTTATCCACACCTAGTTCTTCTATACAAAGTAATTTCTCTGATTCTACACTCAAGTTCATAGTAGTAGTGTCTTTCACTTGTGATCTATGGAAGCAAGCTAAAAACTCAATATTGCCTTCAGCCCCTGTAATTGGAGACTGAATCCAGGCTTGACAAGCAAACCCGAAGGCCTCTACACCCGTGATCACTTTGTGCAGCACCTGTTCACGTGCACATCATTAAAGCCAAAAATTACAAGTCTTGCTACCAAATTGCCAAATATGAAAGTGTGGTTTCATACTTACAAATGGCACAAGCACTATTGAATTCACTTGTGCAAATTTTTTATGGATCCTACTATATTGAGAAAGTAAGATATGCACCAGAAAAAAGTTAGCATGTCACAAATGACAGGACCTGAAGCATACCTCCTTGTGGACAGCTACATCCCTCACAATGCCACCTCTGCCAACCTGTTTCAATCACTACATGTCATCAGGACATGTTCTTCTGACACTGCAGAAATGCAGCAATGAAGTGCATTTTCCATCATGAGTGGACAGACACTGCCCACACAGTCAATGTCATCTATTGGGTAACTGCTTGTTAGTCTAGTGGCCCCTTTGTGCACAATGAAGCAAGCAACTACCTCTCAATCTTGTAGGTAAATAAGTAGGTTGCAGCTTCAAACCTGAAATCGGTGAGCCTCAAACTGGGGCTTAATCAGAGTGATCAGTGTTGAGTTGCTCTTCATCACACCACAAACTGCTGGCATCACCTGGCCATGAAGACCCAACAAACAAAGAAACTATTGAGTTTTGGCCCAGAAATCAAATTGCAACACATAACAAGAAACTATACTATGAAACTGCAAAATTGGAAAGGTGTCCCCAGTATACCAGCAAAATTGATATGAAGGAGAGGTCAAGGGTGACCAAGTCCACTAGTTGGGGGAGGCAAGGCAAATAACGCAAGTTTGTCCTTTCTATTACACTCACTCGTGGATCAGTACGAATCTTCTCAGCAACCTGTCCAATCACTTTTCCACTTAATAGATTCTTGAGTGAACTCTATCAAATTGATGACTCACAGAACAATAGGTCTGAAGGGAATCTGTTGATGGATCTATAGTCATGAATCTGGCATACAAGAAGGCAATAAAATTGCCAGAGAAATGCAAATCCTTTGGGCACATAAATCCCAAATCCTGGGACAGTTGATCTGGACAGGAACACAAGTGTATAACATTACCTGACCATACCCAACATCAACACCGTATATGTGCTTGACTCCATTTTGCAACAGACAGTCAGAAAAGCCCCCTGTTGAGAGGCCTGCATCAAGAGCCACCTTGCCCTCAACATCACATGCAAACTGCTCCAGAGCTGCCTCCAACTTGTATCCTGCTCTGCACACACCAGAACCTTTACAGCCTTGATCAGGACCGAACAGTCTTATTATTAAAAACAAAATGAGCATTTCACATAAAATAATAATTGTCTGTTGGGAAATTCTGAACTCTAACCACCATAACCATCCATCAACAAGGAAGTCTTCAATGACCTTGACTGGTCTCCTCAAGAAACATGTGCCTGCAGAGTGTCTCAACCTGCCACAGCCCAATCTATACTTTGTACACTGAGTAGATGTAAAATATACAATTCCTGTTTTGGTGCCATCCACCAACTCTTTGAAACATGCAGCTTCAGTTAACCTTGTCTCATCCAATGTTCAGCATAAGATCAACTTGCAATTGATGAATTTTAAAAATTTAATGAGACATGTAACCAGCAGTTCAAGGGGGTTACAATCCCATCTTCTGTTGACAAGGAACTTGAGAATCACCTGCACACATATTTGGGGACAGCTGCAGTAATGTCAATGATAGCAGATGATTTGACAGAAGTGCCTGCCTTGGCTGCTGGCTTCCCATCCACCATCACCTTACCTATACCCGTTCCCACAATTAATCACATTTTGTAAGGCAAAACCTCTCTTGGACTACATGACCATTGCAGTCACAGAATGACTGCATATGGCCAGGAGATGTCCACAAAAAGAAAAATGAATTACGCCAAGAGGTCTACTCCTGTATTCACCAAAATCTCTTGATTGATGCTCCTCATACCTTGCAAAATGAATGACTGAATCATGGTCCTACTATAATGTGGATATTGCTCCATACATAACTCGTCCAGTCTGCATTTTTTCTTCCGCACTCTGTCAAGTCAGAGAAGAAAGAGAGGATATCCTTTTGTAAGGTGTCAATGGGAGAGAGACCAAGGATTTTTGGCCCCAGGACATGAGTTTACCATGGCTGCATACTAAGCAAATCTTGGTGCCAATCATCAACCTAAATGCAGGAAAAAATCAAAACCCTAAGAATACTTGACTCCAAGAAAGGGCTCAATAAATATTTGGAGCACACCTGGGTGTAGTTTCCGCATTGGCACTCTCAAAATTTCTTCTTGCAAAATTGTGAAACTGACTCCACTTCCTTCTTGATACATTTGTGGACAATCCTACAACTGCCAAGGGACATAATATTTACAAACTGCTGAGAACCACATCAAGCTCTGGGCTCATCTTCTTGATCACAAAGTGGTTTAGATTCAGAATTCAGTGCTATTTCCAGAATGCAACTGTGCTCCTGTAAGAAATAAGACGTCCTGAACTTGCATAACATCTTCTGTAGGCAAGCATTATGAGGCAATTCTTTTACACCATTGCAGCTACATAACCTAGATTCATGCTTTCTCACCATTGCAACATTCCACCAAGACTTATCATAGATTTCCACAATTGAGGGACCTCTTGAACCAGAGCAGCTGTAATTATTGCTCTTGTCCAAAAAACAGAGCATGCGATTTAAACCCACAGACACGTGTGGTTGTGATCTCTCACAACAGGCACTTGGCTTGTTGCTTCTTCACTACCTTCACAGACTCAAAGACATGTTGTTTAGCATGTAGCTCGATGTTGGCCGCCATCATAGCATGTCAAGAAGGCGACCAGTTGTATAAATACAAGAATGGCCGTGGAAAAAGAAACTTACAAACTGTCCATTCCGGCGAGCTCCGCTGCTGCTGGAGGTCAGGGACGTGTTCACATGCCCATGGATTACGTATGGTTGAGGTGGAGCACAAGGGATAAGGAGACGAGAAGGAGGGGAACAAGAGATAGCACTGCAGCATAGCTTTGCCACTCCTCAGGCCCCGCCCCACAAGCATCCCACCTTCCGCGTGCTTTTTCCTCTTCCTTCCTGCTCCCCTTGTCTTCTCCACTCCGAACCCGTGAACGCCAAAACCAGCCTCAGACCAAAAAAAAAAACAATTTCGGACGAGAGAGAGAGATATATCACCAGCATTCCACTTCCCACGTGGTTCTTCTCTTCTGCCACCCACCCAACAGCGCGCAAAACCCTTTGCCCATGCACCAAAACCCTGCGCAGAGAGCAGCTAATTAGGGTTTTGCACAAGGGTTTACAATAGGTAGGTGTATCAAGACTGGGGTTTGTGTTGGACAGCGAGGAAGGGCATATTGTTGGAAGGACAAGACGGCTTTCTTGGCAGATAGCCATGGATGCTGCTGCAACACATCACAAGTTTTCTGCTGTGGTTCTGGGTGGCACTTTCGACCGTCTGCACTCTGGTCATCATCTGCTCTTGAAGGTACTACTTCCGGCATGTTGCATGTTTTCTTGAACTCAAGGAAGCAAGAGCGGGGGTGGTGGGGGTCGGGGTCAAAATTCAAAGGAAAGGGGAACGTATGTTGGAGGAACAATTGCAGGAGTCAAGTGGGCGATTGCAATTGGGAAGGAATCTGGTTGCTAGAGTCTGGAGTTGGATTCATAAGGTCATGCTGGATTCTTGAGGCAAATGGACCTGGTCTCCTGAAATTGATGGGGACCTGTGGCGGGGGCAGGCAGCTGCAGAATTAGCAGAGGAGCGGGTGGTGGTAGGTATCAGCACCGGACCCATGTTGATGAACAAAGAGGTTTGTTAAACCAGCCAAAGACATAGATACCACATACTTACATTCCTTGATGGAAGTTAAAGTACAACAGAGTGTTGCTGTAGAGTTGGAGTATGTTTATTCAGAGAGAGCTAATCGTACAAGTGATGATGATGATGATGATGATGATGATCTGCAGTTGGCACATCTTATTCAGCCTTTGGATGTGAGGAGAGCAGCAGTGGAGAAATTTATCAAGGTGTTTCTTCTTTAAATCCTTCACCTTCTTGTTTGTTCCCTCAATTTGGAATTCTGTTGTGTGTTGGAAATGGCAAGATAACATGTCAGTGCAAGATGACTTCTGTCCTGACTTTTAATCTCTTAATCTATGCTTAATGTCACTAGATGTCACTAGATGTTGGGGTCTGGAGCTGCTTGTGAAAGAACAGGGTGGTGGGGGACTGCAGGACAGTTGGTAAAGCCAGGACTGCAGGTGCAGACAGAGCCAATTATGGATCCTTTTGGTCCAGCTATTGTTGATGAGGGGCTGGAAGCTATTGTTGTAAGGTATTCATTACACCTGAATACATTTTTGTCCATATTGCAGACATATGTGAGAACTCCCTGGTGTCAGCTAATTGCTGTTGTGGGAATGTTTCCTGGATGAAGTGAAGAAACACTCAAAGGAGCAGAAGCAGTCAATAAGAAAAGGGCTGAAAAAGGACTATCTCAACTGCAGGTATTGAGGTTTCCATGGGCATTCCATCTTTTGTATGCAGATTTGTAGGGGTATCTACATGAAAGCCCCTTTGGTTCCGAGAGCTTGTATTTCACTGGCAGTGGACAAATGGAGTTTCTGCATGTCCCTGAGAGTACCTGCAAGATATTTTTCCTAATGTAGATTAATATCCTGTGTTGTAGGTGGAAGTTGTAAATCTGGTGGTGGAAAATGGTTGTGCGGAGAAGGTTAGCTCAACAATTCTCAGGCAACGTGATGCCAGGCAGATACAGGAAAAACATGATCATGATTCTTTGACTGTGAACAAGAATTAAGGTTTCCAGCCTCTAGGAGCTAGTCAGACTTGTTATCATGTGGAATAAGTGGTCACTTGAAAGGAATATGCTGACTTCTTAACATCCTGTGGACAAACCAAGTGTCACACTATGCTCTACTTCTACTAACCCAAAATATTGGGACTTTTGACTGATTGTTGTCAGGTATACACCTTAATCTGCTTTGTTAGTCTGGACCTCTTAGCCCTTGTTCTTATGTCCTTGGACATCTTTATAGTTTGAACAGATCACACTGTCTCCAGTCAGCAAGGGTGTCAGCTCTTTAGCAAATCAAATAATACTAGTGTTTGTTTGTGGGAACTGTACTATGTTGCTCAATTTGCATGTAAGAACAGATTACAATAGTTGTGAACTAGTCAGCATTATTATTGTTGATTTTTCCTGGAGTTATGTACAGAATTTGTTTGATGCAGGGCAAGGCACACATGTGATGGGCTTCATAGGTTCTTGCCGCTGAACAATGGCCATAGCCCGCATGCATTGGGGCAAGAAATGGTGGGCCCCTTGCATGAGTCATGTAACCTTAGTAAAATAATTTTGAAATTAAAAAAAGGATGTGTAATGCACTCAGAATGCCCTTGCAAGTGCATTTCACTTTGTAAATGCATTCTCTTGGAGCTCCAGGCAGGTTCACAAAATAAGCATAGCCAAAAAACACAGGATTGTGAATCTGGAGGCAAAAACTCTTGCAATTGCAAGTTGCTTAGGATCATTGTGCGGAGTTCTTTGGATTTATAGTAGTTGAGACTCTAGCATTTAGCATTGAGGAGCTTGAACACAAGTAGTGTTTGAAGGTCTTGGATAAGGATTTGGAGCTATTGGGTTTGAAGACCTCGCACCACCTTGAGAGTTGTTGGAATCTGGAATTTGTTGGGATTGGACACTTCAAAGAGGTTTTGAAGGCCTTATTCTCAGGAATTTACAAACTTGTATCAGATTCTAGATATTTTGGAGTAGTAATTGGGATGACTTGGGTTTGGATGTCTGTAATAGGGTCTAAATCTCTTGCATTTGGTAGTTGGTGCTTCATGAATATATCATTATTCTTCCTTTTCATTATTAGGGTCTAAATCTCTTGCATTTGGTAGTTGGTGCTCCATGAATATATCATTATTCTTCCTTTTCATTATTACATTGCAAACATCAATATGTAAACAATCTATTTCTGATAATTTCAAGTATATGGTGAACTATATACTTGTGAATGATATAATGTCCTTGGGTGGTCGTCCTTTCCATCCATTTGTTCCATCATTCATTCATTCAAGTTCCTCATTCGAAAGAAGAAGATGGTGGAACGGGAGGAAGACGATGATTCATGGCGACGGCAGTAGTTTATCCACATGTTCATGTGATCTTGTTAGTACAGTTTGTTTTAGTACTGTGAAATTGTTTTTGTGTGATTTGCAGGAATTTAGTAGAGCGAGTGATGGAGGGTCAACAACAATAGAAACCAAATGGAGGCACGGAGAAGAAAGGTACTAGTCCAAAATTGTCGAAGAGGGGAGACATCTTATGGGGGATTGTCACACCAAAGGAGTTCAAAAGTAAGAGATGAACAACTTTAAGGCAGTACGTGGAAGCGCCTGGAGGGAAGTGGTCAAGGAAGCTTACCTTTGGCTGAAAACCATGTCCTTCATTGCAGATGGTTGCACTGGCTGCAAACTCGCAGAAAATGCCAAAGTCAACAAATGAAAAAGATGATTTCATGGTTGCTTTCTTGAGTTTCTCCAAAGCTTGCGGTTTCACATGGGTGTAGGTATCAAGCCAGCTATAGTCTTCTTCTTTGTTCTCTTCTTAATGGCTGAGTAAGGAAGGAATCTCTCTGCTATGGTTTTGGTCTTGGTGTGACAGTTGCCTGGAACAATGACAAGGTTGATATATTGGATGCCCCAAAATCCCATCCTGAGTTTGCATATGTTGCACACCATGTGCTTCTTTGGATTGCTCACCTTCATTCAGATTGTTTAGAAGGATGTCTTTCCTTGCAACTATAGTTCTCAATCCAAATGGATTGACAGGTCTATTCCCAGATCTTGAAGCATCTTCCACAAACTCCACATTCTTTGCAATGCATAAACTTTGCCTCAACTTTACATTTGTAGGCTGAAGTAGTGGAGTGGTAGTCAGAGGACTTGAGAGCCTTGCTGATTTAGCATCTGGAATCCCCTCAGGGTTTGCAGTGTGCAAAAGAAGATTCTTGGCTTCTTCAAAGGCCTGCTGCTGACACAAAAGTGATGTAGCTTTTTGCTTCTTTGAAGTTGAAGTAGTTGGAGGCAATCCCTTGCCTGAAAGGTCACTTGAGCCGGCAGCACAGCCCACCCAGTCTTTAAGGGAGAGCGCTTGGCGACCAGCTGAAAGACCATTATTATTTGTTGTCTTCTGTTGGACATTTTGAGCAGGACTTGAAGGGGATTTTGGTTCAATGTCATTGGCCTGAACAGCCTTCAGATGCAAATTATCATGATTACTGCACAAAGTAGTCTCCAAATGAATAGGATGACGAATGTTTTCTGACATGGAGATCCCATAATCTCTTTGAGGGGAGGCAATAGCATGAGTTGTCTGGGAGACAGCAAGACAGTCCTTCAAGATCAAGGGACCCACAGTCACCATTGTTGCACTGTTGCTTTACCCGCTCTTGCGCCTCTTTTTCTTCTTCTGCTGGTGAATTGTGTGTCAATGGGTGCACTGCATGTGTCATGTAGAAGGAAGGGAATGGGAGAAAGAAGCAAGAGAGAAAGCCATGGAGTGCAAAGAAAGTGGTGGTAGTAGTAGGAGTAGTAGTATTAAACAGAAGCACTAGGGATGTTGTGCGGGACAGTTTTGAGAACACTGGTGCAGTCGTCACCGTCTTCAGCTATGGCCAGTAGTAGCGGCAGCATAGCAGCAACAGCCGTAGCTGCAGTAGGAGGAGCAGCAGTAGTAGCGGTCTCCCACCAGCATCAGCAGCAGCAGCAACGCACGTTACGAGGAGTAGCGTTCGACATGGATGGGACTCTGACGGTGCCTACCATTGATTTTGCCTCCATGTATAGCAGGGTGTTAGGAGATGACCATCCTCGGATTGTTTCCGGCTCACCCATCGACATTCTGCATGAGATTGCAGAGTGGAGTCCCTGACCTGCTAGCCCTGACTTGCGGCGTCGGAGCTGAAGGTGGCTTTTGCATTTCCTACTGGTTGTTCAGCAACATCTCCCATCCTTCTTCTTCTGCTGGTGCACCAAGGTCAGATCGCGCGACCGCCTTGCAAGCTGACGAAGAAGCGAACCACGGCCACTACCCACCACTGTCTGATGTTTGCGCTCGCATATTACATCGTTCATGTTGATGCAGGAGTCTTAATTACGCTTTTGGTTACGATGGGCTCTCGATTCTGGAATTCAGGGAAGTTTTTTCCTGTAGGCGTTGTCTCGATTATGTCTCTGATAATGGCAGTTGGCTACATCCATGCATTAATACAGACATCCCATGACTGATGGAAAATTCCAGGCATGAAAAGTTGACTCTTGGTGTGCTTCCCAAGACCATATAGTCAGGTGTACTTGATTCTTCATAGTGATAATTTCTCAATATCTATCTCTGTTTCTCTACTGTTTGTAAAACGAAACTCAATGTGCTCTTTTCCAATACCTATATATGGGGGATGTTGAAGAGTTTGCTTAGTACCTATATGCCAAGTTGAAAACTGCATCATCAGTTGTATATAGAAATATGGATCTCTGGCAATGTTATATGTGCACACTGTTGGATAGTTTGAAATGAAACTACAGCCCAGCTTTACAAAATTCTGTGTATTCTTCTGCAAGTCCCATTGTTGTGTATGGGATCCTTAGTTTGATAGGGAGCTGTTTGTGCACATGAATGTCTTTTTCTTGACTAAACCAAAGTGGATAGTAGCTTGCTGAAGCATTTGGAGAGTAGCCAGATATGAAGTCACAATGTTTTAGAGGCTCTGCATGTTGTGGTTCTGTACAATTTTACTTTGTTGTCAGAAATTTGTGGAACGCTCTTCGAGATGAAAATCTGCCAAGGAAACAAATCTCAGCAGTGAATTTGGCCTACTTTTAAAGTGAGAGACTCCAGAACAGTGTAGTTTTCCTTTGGTTTCACACTTGGAGGAATGCTCCCTTAGGCGCAACTGTGAACTACAAGTCATTTTTTGGGAACTTTGTGGAAACATGTTCTATTTTAGTTGTTGCTGGTTTGAATTTGCCACAAAAAACCAGAGCCAATTCACCACTGAACTGCACTATTTTAAAGTCCGCAGTCATCAAGGAAAAGGAAATACAGTAAAATAATTTTAAAAGAAAAAAAATTTACAAAAATGAAGAAACCAAATAAAGAGTAAAAAAATTTTAAAAATAAAACTTATAATAATGAAAAAAAACCCTACTTGAAAAAGAATGAGGTGTATCTTCTTTCTCCAAACTTCAAACTTGCATCCAAATAAATAAAAATATAAAAATGAAAAAAATAATAATATACAAAATAATATTAAAAACAGAAAACACATAAAAATAAAAAATAAAAAAGATAAAAGTTTCTAAAAAAAACTAAAACATGAATCAAGTTTAAAGAAACCAGGGGACTTCATAGTGCCCGAAGGTCACGAGTACCCACTAATACTTGTGAATGATATATGGTGTGTGCACAAGCAACTGGATTGGGAATTGGATTAAGAAAAAAGAAATGATAAAAAAAACATGAATAAAAAACAAAAAAACAAGAAAAAAAGACAAAAATAAAAATTGAAAGAAATAAAACATGAATAGAAAATCAGAAAAAATAGAAAGAAAACATTTTTTGGAAAGAATATATAGAAAGAAAAGAACATTAAAAAAGAAAAAAAACAGAATTTTTAAAAAAAAATAAAAAACGGAAAGAAAAAACTTCAAAAAACCATGGATTGGAAAGATAAAAAGAAAAAAATTTAATAAAAAAAAACTAAAAATATCTTGTTTCAAATTTTTTTTAAAAATAAATAAATATATATAAGAAAAGAAAAAACTTGCATGAGAAGATTCTTGTAGAAGCTTTCCTTCTTGTTGCTCCTTCCTTCAAGATCCTTCCTACTTTTCAACTTGTTTAATCAACTAAATGCGTTTTGACAAGTTCTTCTTCCAAACCTTCTTTAACAAGCTCCTGCTTCTAGCAAGCTCCTTCAAGCTCCAAGAGCTCCCACTTCAAGTTCTACAGCTCCTGCCAAAGTGAATCACTGAAAGAAATAGGAAGAGGGAGGGAGAGAGACAGGTAGGAGTAGGGGGTCCTATTATGGGTGGGTAGGAGTGATTGTTGGGGGTAAGGGAAATGTGCATAAAAACAATTTAAAAAAAAAACTCACCCTGGGTGTGGAACCCCAAGGGTGAGGTGTGGTTTCATCCACCAAGAGACCCAAAAAAGATTAGTGCACTAGTGGGTGCTAGGTCATTTAGGCCAAATCCGACCACACCCACCCAATTACCACTTAGGGGACCTATGAACTAACACACTCACCACCTTAGTTTACATTTTAAGTTATTGATGTACTCCTATTTGCGTAACAACGTACTTACCTACTTAAAAGACTCATCAAAGTCATGAGATTATCCAAAAAAAACAAAGGTATTGCATATGCATTACATAGCCCCTTTTTTTTTTCAAATTTTATTTAGTGAAGAAGTCGTAGGCACGAAAAGAATTAAATAACAAGATTTTCAAACCACATGAACAAAAGCAGGTTTAGTTTTAAATCTAAGTTTGGAATAAGAAAATCAAAAGCAAAAACACGATTTGCACACAATGTGAATGCAAAGGAACTTTATTACAAAAAAATGACAAAAACAAAACAAGATCATGATAAAAATACGTACCCAAAATTAATATTGAATAAACTTAAAGTAATGTGGGATTTTATACCTATTGAACATTAATCTCAAAAAAAAAAAAAAATTAATTTCCAATCTACATGTGGCCCATGTTCATCTATGTGTAACCATGTCCATTCATGTGAAAACTAATATTAAATTATGAGTTAATTAAAAGTGAATTAAATAATAACTACTACAAATGAATTAAAAGTCAATTGCAAATTAATTGATAGGTATTTAAAAACTAATTAAATGAATTAAAATTACATTAAAAATCAGATACAAATTAATTATAAATTATGAATGAATTTCATGGTGTTGGCATATGTGACAAAAGCTGTCCTTTGACCCTTTTATGAAAATACATGAAACAACATTCACATGGGTATTGCATATAATAAACCAATCATGATGTGAGAGGGATTTAAATGATGGTGGACAAGTTTTTGTAAAACCTTCACATGAAGCATGATGGCATGGGGCACCTTTTGTGAAATTTAGACAAAAAGAAATAAAAATCCTTACAATCCCCCCATGTTGGGTGGAAAAAAAAAGGCATCAAATGATTTTATGTGAATGAATGCAAGTATTGCATTTGATGGATGATGTGATGAAGGAATAAATTTTTTCAATACCCACATATTAAAACCCTACCATGCATCAAAGGCCCTTTGGTGAAAGTAAACAATACAATTGTATGTAAATGTGTATTCACACTTGATGTTTAATGAGTGTTAAATAAAAATCTAGGTGACATCCTAGGTGGCATACAATGCTAAATAAGTGATAACTTAATGTTAAGCAAATGTTAGCTTAACATAAAATCTTCATGGTAAGTAGGTTTAAGTCCTAAATGACTAGCATGATGTTAGGGGATTCAACATTGGAGTCCCTAACATCAAGTGTGAATGCACCTTAAGTATTGCAATACATTTTTTGCTTAAGATTATTGTGTGAGTGATCATTATAAAAATAGTGAGGATTTATCCACATGATAAGGGTATTGCTTTGTCGACCATGCTAACAATGACCTTTAACCATCATTGATAAAAATATTGTTTATTTGTTGTGATCACAATTAATGTTTTCCTCTTGCATATGAAGGTATTGCTCATTTTTAAAATGGTTAATGTAAAACATCCATGCCAAATGGGGTATTATGTGGAACGGAGCTTGCTAAGTATGTGCAATTTGGCATAATGTGATCAAGGCTCACAAATTTGAGATTGGGGAAAATTGATTTGAAAAATAAAATGGGTGGAAAGTTATAAAACCAAAAATGTGGACATGTAAAAAAATGTATAAAAATGCTCAAGTGACCATTTTATAAAAATGGTGATGAGATGCAAAATAATCCCACAAGTTAAATTACAACAATTCAACACTATGCTTTAAAGTGCACATTTATTGGAGAAAGATGAATTATTAGAAATGCCCATGTTCTTTTAATAGGTTGTAGGTGTTATGGCCATTGTTGCATGGTGATGGGTAAAAAGTGGGTAATGTTGAAGAATGAGTTGGATCGTGTTCATCACAAAGACCTTCATTGTGCTCAAAGCTTGGTTAAGAAAAGAACAAATTAGTGTCATGACTCAATTGGAAGATGAAAACAATTTTTAAAAACAAACAAATTAAGTGTTTGCAAACTTACCAAGGCTCCCCCGACAATAACAAGAAGAAGAAAAAGTTCTCATTCTATGGTAGTAGGAGTTTTTCTTCTTCATTTGTAGCAAGAAACACCCCAAAATATTCAAATAAAACAAAGAAGACAAAAGAATGAGTACCTTTTTAAAAAAATTCTATGGTTATGGCAACCTGCAAAATGAAGAAGAATGAACAACAACAAAAGGACAAAAGGCAAGAAGAAGAACAAGCACTTTGGACAGTGTTGGGGGAGCTGTTTTGTGTGGATTAGGGATTTTCTGTTGCTTGGATCTTGTAATACCATGTGGTTCCCGTTCATCTCTTTCAGGGAGCCACAACCTTACTTCACGTTTGTTGGCTCTGCCCTTCAAGGTGCACCCAAATATGGGCCTAAGTTTGGTATCCTTACATTCTATGGTCATGTGGAGTCATAGAAACATTTTCAGCATAAATGAAGGATCCTCTTAGGCTTCACCATGCTAACCATGTGTTTCCAATTTAGCATGCTGAATACTTATCATCATTATGGGTATCATTTAAAAGGTAGGGCCATCATGTTTCAAGCCACTTGTTAGCTTTATGTCCAACAGTAATAGTTGGACAGTTAGATAGTTTGATGTTTATTATTCTTCTGACTATGCTAGTTGTTTTGTTGTGACAAAATACAATCTCCATGCAGTGAAAGTCATGTACAAGAAAACCCACCTGACCAAACCAGGTCTCATGTTGACACCACCACAAGAACAAAGATGGCAGAGTTGTCAGTCCAGAACCAGAAGATCACAGAGACATTAACTCATGATCTAGGAAACCACACATCAGGTAAAATACAATCTCCTTGTGGTCAGTGAAAGTCATGGACAAGAAGACCCCACCTGAATGAACCAGCTGTCATGTTGACACCACAACAAAAGCAAAGATGGCAGAGATAAGAAGTCCAGAAACAGAACATCATAGAGATGTTCATCAGCACCTAATCTAAGAAACCACACTTGGTGGAAAAGTTGGAAATTTCGACATTGAATAACAAGGAGCATACCCAGCTTACACAGGTTGTGTTGCATTGGCAGGAGTTTTAGCAAAGTCATGAACCCTAAAGATGACAATAGGCGGATCCTATCTGTAAGGGGGTTGCACCAGAATAAAGTGCAGAGCAGTACACACGATACACACCTGTAGTTCTCAGTTATGAACATGCTCTATCAAAATTCATAGCCGCAGCAGATCATACCCAAGTATACAGCCTTTTTGTGCATAAGGAAGGAGCAGATGACAACATAGACATGGTGAAGCTCACCACTGCAGATAAACCAGCATGTGGACATGTTTACCCATGGCAACTCCTTTCCTTCTCTACACAGATATATGTGTGACACACATGTGGACCTGCACCATGCAGTGCAGTTGCTCTGGCTGCTGACATTCTGCATCTTCCAACAATGACAGTTATGGAGAAGTAGCTTCACCTGCTCAACAGCAACAGAAACAATGTAGATAATTGGATACATTACAAGAAAGGAAGCAGATACAATCTCAACCTGTCAACTGACCATCTGAAGGACTTACTTTATCACCAGAAGAGCTATTATGATTTTCCCAGCTCACCTACAAAGAAATTATCTTGCATCTCTAGAAGCTCATTATATCCCATTGACACTGTTGTATTGCTCAGAAAAGGGAGAGATTTGTCACTCATATTCTGTTATTATACAAGGACATTGGAGTTCTAACATCACCATCTGCAGGTAATTGGCTCCACTCAGGCAAGCAGGCTCCAAGAAGAAAGAGAAGTTTTGCTTTGTCAGCTCTCAAAATCTCTGCCTCACTCACTTTTCTGCTTCCCCTATATAAATGACGAAGGGCCTCCACCAACTCCCCCTTTTGCCTCTGAGAGAGAAGAGTTCCAGGGGTCTTGCAACAATCCTTGTAGAGAGGAAGGTACCCTATGGCGGCCTGCAATTGTGCAGGAAGCTCATGGATGCACAAGCGTCCTTGCCCAAGCTTTATGACCCGCATGAGGTTTAGGTAGTGAGATGATCCTGTCTGCACACCCTCATTATAGGCCTCCTTTGACCACTCCTCTCGAAGCCAAAGTTTAAGGTCAGGTGTAGTATCCTCTAGTTCAGCAACCATAGATGCTGCTCGCAGTGTGGCCTTGGCATCATCCAGAAAGTTTAAATGCAAAAGGAAAAGCACTCCCTCGGGTCCAATGTTTTCAGATGCAGCAGTCTTGAATGCTTCCATCATGGGTCGTACATTCACAGGCTTGGGGATAATATCCAGAAGGTACCGAATTGCAGCAGTCTGTCGAAATGCTGTGGCAAATGCAAGTACAACATATGGATCTGTGATAGCCAAGCAATCACACCCTACCAAAAGCTCCAGAACAGGTAACATGACCCCCAGGTGTGTTGACGAAGCCACAGCTTGCTCTATTGCACATTCTGAATTCACACTGCATTGTGTCAAAAGATATTTCATCATCTTCAATGGCCATTCTGCTCGGCTCTCTATGCGAAGTCGACTACTGGCTCCTGTAGCCTGTGGCTCTCCTTGGGAGGGATCCTGGATCTGCAACAATGCCCTTGCCTTTTCAATTGGCACATCAACAAATGCATGCAGTTGAGGGCTGATCAACCCTATTCCATTCCGAAACAATACTGAGAAAATTTTCAACATGTCTTGTGTGGCAGTTCCTGACTCCAATATATGCTGCATCCTCTTGACTTTTGGCAAGAATGGAACAGATTCACATACAAACACACTCACATCGCAGTGGTCCAGCAGAGCTGCATCCCCTGCCTCCAGAATGGTCATCCTGTAAAGGAAGCAAACGCATGCTTGCAACAAAAGAGAATTGTAGAAGTCCTTTGTCAAGTTGCTTGACTCCAAAACCAGTCGATCAAAAATCTTGCTCTTCTGCAAGATGCTGTGACCATTCAAGTGTAGAATTGCAGTGCCATTGCATGAAGAAAGGAGGGCATCTTCAAAAGTTTTTGCACCAGCCTTGACCAACTGGTCAATAACATGACTCAAAAAATCTACCTCATCTGGCATCCGTGACCAGATTAGGCTGGCACCCACCCGCAACCCACTCTCAAGTCCATCTGTGTCTGCTATAGAAATAAGATGGTCTATCATGTTTTCCCGGCATGCTAGCATGGCACCAAGAAATGCTCTTCCAATGTGCACATGCCCTGACAACATCAGTTCGTCCACAATGTGGGTATGGCCACTCCACCCTGCAGCTTCCTGCAACTTACACCAATCACTGTTACAGAAAAAACCACAACATTGCACCTCAAATATAAACCTAATGTCAATCTGTGTTAGTAACTTGCACAAGCCTTACGCACTACAAGAACCAAAAAGACACGACCCCTGAAGCAACCTAATTTCTTGCTAGACCTGTCCTGCAAGGTCAGAGCCCAAATCTTCCCCCTTTAGCTTCACAGTTATGGACCATAATAAAATTTCTGCCATTTGTGCTCTTTCCAGACCTAACTAAAAAAATAGCCAATTTGATCTTTTTGTTCCTTTGAAATCCTTGACAAATTGCACCTGATCTTGAATAGGTTTCATTAGTTTAGGGTACACTTCTAGGCTTCATGGATACTGCAACAATCAAGCAAGCCTGCACCTACTTCCATGCAAAATAATGTGTTTGACTACAACTACAGCCCTAAGAGAGTACTGCTCCTCTTGGGCATCTGACACAGCTGCAAGCCCACTTAATGGAGAATCCATAGAAATCCTTGCAAAGCCGACTGGCCGGTTGTTTGCACAGTCAGGTTTGGGATGATGAAAGGATCAGAGAAGACAAAAGCACAGAGAAGCAAGTAGCAAGTATCAACAAAGAAGTTTGTGCGCTTGAAATAAAATTGATGAGCTCACTTACCATCGCCGCATTCAGGTCAGTGCCCCCTGCATCGATAAGCGACTGGAGGATGTACTTATGGCCGCGCTTTGCTGCCTGGAAGATAGCGTAATTCAAGTCCTGAATTGGGATGTTGTTGCTGGATTCCAGGAGCCTGGAAACGTCTCGTCTGGCTCCTTGCGCTGCCGCCTCCACCACTGCCGATTGATGCCCCATAAACGTCCCATACGCCCCCTCCGCAGCAGCAAATTTCAGCCGACATTTGGACAAATGCGTCCCTGCCGCATGAATGCCTTCCATATGATCCCTCCTGAATGATGCCATTTCCCTCTCTCCCTATCGCCTGAGCCCTCCACCAGGCCGTCTCTCACACCGTCTCACACACCTCACTCCTCCTCTTCCTCTTCCTCCTCCATCCCCTTTCGCAGCTGTATGTATCCAACACTTTCTCTGCAACACACTGGTTGTCCAACTTCTTTCTTCTCTTCGTCACTCCCACAAAAACCCATTACTACACCAATCTCTCCACAAACGCTCTCTACCAAAAGCAATACCGTCCCCCGAGGGCTTCATCAGACCATCTCTCCCTCTTCTCTCCACCATTTCATCAGCCAACACAGTAATAAGCTGAAACCGGAATCTATTCCACCATCAAAATCCGTATTGCAAACAACCAAGATCTGCAACAGGCGCAGATGCAACGCAGACAGTTATGTGCGTGTGTGTGCGCACACAGGGATGGAGGAGCGGAGCTTCCCTTCCCAGCCCAAGAGGCTTCCCCCTGGTAAGCAGGCCGAGCACGGCGGCATACCGCCTAGGTAACCACGGTCTGAGTCCCTTGGGTGGAGGAGGTTACTGCCTAGGAACCTCATAGTAGTGACTTCTCCACTAGAAAAAAACCAAAATAGAGATGGGCTTGCATTTCTATCTACTCTTTATTGTACCTCAAAATTACACTACAAAAAAATGAGAAAAAAAATCTAAGTACGGGATCTAAAATATCTCTATAGCCAAGCTTGCACTGATTTCTAAGGAAATACAAATGGGTGTTAAGTAAATAAATAAAGGAAGGAAAAACACCCGGCAAGGGAACAAGAGAAGAAAACAGAAAGGAGCAAAGTCCAAACAAAAGACCACACCCCAAAGTGCAGAACGCACAATGGGGAGCCCTTAAGAGGAGAACACATGAAACCTAGGACCTAAACCCATCACCAGTAGCACGAAGCAAGTTGTGCAAGGGGATGGGTGTTAAGTGATTTAATCACAAGCACCTGATAATTACTCTGATTTGCTATAAATCTATAAGCTAAACAATTCATTGTTTTCAAGGTTTGACTTTGGATTATTTTAGCATATGATTTGCCAAAGTGCATCATCATGGCCTTGTTCATGTAACATTTATCCTATGTAAGAAAGACACTACCCTTACCTTATCTTAGTTTTTGAGGTTGTTTTCTGCCATTAAAAAGAAAAAAGAAAGAAAGAGATATTCACCACATTTAGACATAGGTTGTCAACTATAGCAGTAATCTTTTTAAAAGTCTACAATCCACTCAAAAACACTACGTGGTGAATGATCATGTGGCAACTAGTGTTGGGTAGGTATGTCAATTTTAATATCAGTCAAATGAATGTAAGTAAAAAATTTCGAAAAATACATATATACACAGACATTGCATAATGGATCACTTGTTGTTACCCCCCACTCTCTTCACAAGCAAACCGGTTGTCAAGAAATTTTTCTTTTGAGATTTCATTTTATTGCATATGAATCAAGTTGCAGTTTGAATAATGCAGATGATGTGTATAGATTATTGTGCAAATGACATGAGCAGCATTGTACAAAAGGTTTAGAGATGTAATGGGCATTCAAGAAGGCAGAAGACTTCCTAAAAATGTTCTCTATTTAGGGTTTAAGCAGTGATCAACTAGTTTACCACAAAGAAAATGAGTGGTACTGTTCACAATGTAATCAAAGGACAGCAGGATGACATTTAAATCCAAATGATCCAATATGTTTGAGATTTTTTGTAGAGCTTTCGCTCCAGAATGATGCGCAATTCTACTAAAGCTCCCATTTGACTGTCAAGTAATGGCTTCTCCTGTTGACAGGCTTAGAATGAAGTCCCAGCTCCAAGAAAAACTATGGTTTCTTGAGTCATGTCTTCCTCAAAAATCAGAGGAATATAGGTTGGGGCAGAGGGTCAACATCATTTAGTCTCAATACTGTACAATGCCAGCTTCTCGATGCTTCACGAAACAAATAACAGCCTGTGTTTGGAAGCTGAGAGATTAACCCTCCAAACAATTGATATGGTGAATTGGTGACATGCAGCAGATTCAAGGTCAAATCTTGCATGCATGCAAGGAATTCAAAAATGGTTGGGGGACTGACTTGGGAGAGAGGGTGAGGAAGTATTGGCAGGCAGCTGCATGCATGTAAATCAGACTACTTGTTGTTGATCTTCTTTGCAGTACGATATCGCATCAGATAGGCACGAACCCGTGGTTGCAAGTCTTCATTCAGTTTGATGCAAATGAAGAACAGGAGTCTGTACACAAGAATCATGCTGAACAGTATGCCCAGGTCTGCCCATTTCCCTCGACTGGTTTGGATGCCATACATGTTTTCCACCACATAAGATCCAGGTATCACTGGAGTAATGGCCTTTCCATTTAGAATAAAGCTGCCAAATGTGAGTCCCAGAAAATCATTCTTGAACATCCCCTGCACTCAAATACCAACATGATGAATCTTTTATCTGTTGCTTGGAGTTCTGCATAGATATTGACAAAAAACACATGCCAGAGCAGGATGTTGTGAAAGTGAAGTTGCTAAATTTTTTTACCTGGAGTCCATACATATGGAAACCTAAGTATGACACTGGATAATGCCAAACAGGTCTTGGCAGATCCTTGGGCAAGCGGAAAAATCCACCTACCAGCATGTAAATCCCCTGCGCATGCATTCGTTGGACATCAAATTCAGAAACTGAAGCTACAGCTTTTCATAACCTTCTATTTCCTCACTAGCAACAAACTCTAAGCTGTGATTCTGCAGATGGAGGATGAGATACACAAGTAAATGTGAAAGAGAACTTGGTCTGCATTGTACCTGAATGCATGACCCCACTAGTATGCCAACAAGGAAAGTGGGACATATAGTGGCAACTGCCATCATCAGGCTGTCTGCACATGCTAGCTCCGCAAACAGGCAGAGAATAAAGTATATGTAATGTTCAATTCCATGATGCAGCTGAACCATCACATACACTATGGAGCCTGAAATTAGCGCCATGAGGAAGATGTAAGGCAATGATGAAAGGGTGTTGCTAATCACAAACACTGCCACTCCATAGTGTCCATTCATTCTCTCTCTTGAGAACACCTGCAAAATAGCACATATTTCAGGCAATACCTATAGTGACAACCTCCTCACCCCTCTTGAATTCAAAATGAGGCAGTCATGCCTGCTGCTAGAGGAAAGAAACCTAGAATCATGCAGAGAAATCGTTAAATTAGGTTGAATTCGAGTCAAATCACTTCCTGCAAGAAAGTAGGACACCCTAAAGCATGCAAGTATATCTATCATCTAGTTTGAAAATACACTGCCTGAAAAAAAAACCATATCCATCCTCACCGACATATGAGAAGAACTCTCAAAGACTAAAAGAAATTTGGGTTTGGAAGAAACGAACAGCCAGTGTCATCACCTTCATGTCCTCAACAAATGACGAGAAGCTTCCTATGGACATGAATGTCAAGAACCCTGCAATAAAGGCTATACATCCAGCTCTTCCCTGCAGATTTCACCACCTACTTCGTCAGTAACATAAACAATTATACACATTTGCAGAATTTTGCCAACTGTTTTGAGTTAGCCATCAGAGATGCAGATAATTTGCCTCTAAATAGTTAAACCTAGGAATCACCAGTAACCAGCTAATTAGAAATTGCTATAACAGATTGGAAGGTGGTAATTTTCCGGATGCTGAGTGAATGACGAGATCCCATAGAAACTGGTTTAAGTCCCTGAAACAATTACCAAGATGGAGCTGTACTTGAAGCCAACCCTCCAGTACACAGAACCAAGGCAAAGAGAAAGCAGGATGTAAATAATGGAACGGAGCCAGTAATATCCAATGTCTCTGTTCATGTTCATGAATGAACGTTGAGTCAAGATCCAACATTGTGTGAAAAAGCTTGCGTGGCTTCCAATAGACTTGAGCACCATCCCTTCCTGGACAATCACATTGCAATCCCACTTCGGGTCAATGCCAAACCTTGAATAAAAATTAAATGTACACAAACCCTACACAATCATCAGGTTTTAATTCATATGTCACAGCTGGGCATAGAGGATGAGAACAGTGAGATACAGTTTCTGCAGCCTGCTGAATCCTTGACATTGCTGCTGTTGCATAGTCACTCTTCTGGTACACTTCTGCCAGTATCCCCACCACCTCCTTAGTGGTCATCCTGTCCAGTGGGTCCATACTAGCCTCCAGATCCTGCTCAATGAACAACAAAAAACTCATGATTGTGTCAAACACAAGGAGAAGCCAGCATATGTTTGTTCTGTCTGGGACTCAGTCCAGTCTCCACAGGACAAAGGAAAATCGTTGATGCACTTTTGGGGATGACCTAACAGACAGATCAAAAGTGAGTGCATAGGGATATAATGCAGCAGAACAAGAGAAATAAGAAATCAATCAAAAGCTCCTCTCATCATCATATATTGTCAACTAGGCTAACACTTACTGTACAAGTGGAAGAGCCATGGAGAGTACTCTTGAGAAGATCAAAGTCAGCATTCATAGCTCGTAAATAGTGGTCTGATGGGTTTTTGAGTGCAGGGCAGGGAAAACCAGCTGCTGCAAAATGCTGCAAACACAATTCATGCTTTGCTCATGATCATATTCATCTGAGCATTCCTACAATCTCACCACAAGATTAAATCCTGTGAGAACAGCCATGGCAGTCAAATCTTCTATGTTTGTGATGCATATATTCATTCCATAACAATTTTTGTCACAATTCAAGATGCTCTTGAGCTGTGGTAATTACAATTTTATGAATTGAGAGTATATACCTGAGGAGCATCTGTAACCTTCCCAAAGTACATGCATCGCCCACCTGAGAGCAGTGTCAGATCGTCGAAGAGCTCAAACACTTCACTGCTTGGTTGATGGACAGATGCCATGACTGTTCTCCCATCCCTGGCTAAATTCCTCAATGTTGACACCACAAAAAAAGCTGAAGCACTGCACTGCCAATTTCATTGACAAATTAAAATCCAGAAAACTCAAATGCTTCCTTGTTTCCAAAGAAGGAGAATGAAACACCTACGCCTGCCACCACAGGATAACTGATCAGACTCCAGAGTCTTTTCACCCTTTGGAGCTATGTTGGCCATAAATCCCAGGTCTGATGCTTAATTTAAGACTCCAGTCCTAAGCAGTCAATTAGTTCCATGCGAATCAGGAAGAGAAGCAGCTGAGAATGTAGAAAACTTCCAGACATAAGAGTTTGCAGATTGATTAAACCCTAATATGAAGTTGGGAATGCCAAGAGACAATCTCCTTGCAGATTGATTAAACCCTAATCTGAGATTGAGAACACCAAGAGACAATCTCCTTGTAAATTGATAAGTCCCTAATCTGAGATTGAGATTGTGGAAGAGCTTTTTCCCTACTGGCTTTAGTACAACAACCCACCTGTCCAAACCGCTGGTTGGTTCATCAAGAAAGAGCAAACGAGGGCGAGTCAGAATCTCAAGAGCAATGCTGAGGCGGCGTTTCTCACCCCCACTCAGTCCCCTCAAGTGCCAATTACCCACATGAATATTGGCACATTCATGCAAACCCATCTCATGCATAGTGGTGTCAACAATTACTTTCTTCTCAGCCCTTGAAATGGAAGAAGGTAAGCGCAGATTTGCAGAGAAGTTCAGATACTCATGCACTGTCAGTGTTGCAATCAGATCATCTGATTGTGTCACATATGCCTATACATTCATTAACAAACACAAGAAGAAGGAAAAAAAACAAGTTAGTGATCTGAGAGCTGAGAAAATCCCAAGGAAAAAAAATTCTGAGAGAGACAAGCACATGAAATACAGCTTCTTGCTCCCTGGGCAGGCACCAGTACTACAAAAGAGAGATCCTTTGACTATGCAGAAACCCAAGAAACCATGGCAGAGAATCAAGTGAGTTCCTAGAGCATATTACCGCAGTTCCATAGCACAAGGTGTTCTTCCTGTGTCCATTGAGCAAAATTTCTCCACTGTGTACAGTATTCTTAGACAGTCTACCTGTGACAAACAACAGCAACACATGAGCTCACCACGTCAATATGAGAAAGAAAGCAGCCGTTAGAAACTCTTGAGGTTCTTGATGCCATTCTACACATGTTGCCAGATTAGAACCAGAAATGGTGTTCGTTGTCTGTGCAGTTTGAACAACAGTGGGCAACCTTCTAAAGAAACAAAAGTCGATGCGTGTGCTGCACATGATCCAATGAAGAACAGTTTGAACTTTCTAAGGGTTTAGTGAGAAAAAAGGTCTTTTTTTACCAGCGAGAACATCAAGCAATGTGGATTTCCCAGACCCACTCGGTCCCATGATAGCCATGATCGACCCCGGTTCCGCATATCCTGCAACGAAAGAATTCAAGTTGCAGATTGATCACCGACGATATCACATGCAGAATGTATGGAGTAGAGAGCTCCTTTCTGGGAATGTAAGCCACAATGGAAGAAGATCACAAAGGTCAGAACTTCTTCTTTCCAGGAATGAAACAAAATATTGGGCTGCGAACAAAGCATTCAAATGACAGGGATTGGGAACGAGCGTTCCTCTGGTTTTTTCTTTCTGCAGCAGAGCTGGTTTCTCGCTGAGTCTGCCTGCTGTGTTGAGGAGATCAGCGTACTATAACAAAACCAAGAAAAAAACTTGACTAAAAAGAAGAAGAAGAAGAAGAAGATTGCATGATGCTCCTGAAGCTTGTAGCTGCTGGTGTGTACCTGAGATGCTTTGTAATATGGTTTGACCTCCTCCAACAACAGTGACACACAGATCCTTCCATGTGAGCATAGCTGCTGCACCCAGCACTTCTCCATAAGTATTTTTATGACCCTCGTTACTAGGCTTCATAAAACCTTTGCCCCTCCATAGCACCTCGCTCAATGGGCTCATGGGCACACCAATATGACTGGCAGCAGGTGCTGCTGCTGCATGCTGCACCGATTCTCTAGCTGCAGCTGCAGCAGCATCATCTGCCTGAGACCCATTACTCTTGAACACCATGGTAGTAGGCCTAATATTATTTTTTTGGGGTCGCCACTTCTCAGGGCAATAACCAGGAGAAACTTCCTTGTTACAAAAATCTTTCAACAAAAGTTGTCAAGATCAGGAAGTTTCAAGATCTACGTATATTGCAACAAGCAAAAAAAATGGTGTGATTCCTTCACACAAAGGACGCAGCTGAGAGAGCAAATGACTCTCAACACACTACTGACTGGTAAACCTTACAATACATATTATGATGCCTGCCTGCCTGCCTCCCTCCTACTCACTCCAAACTCATATAGCCCTAAAGTACTTTGCAGCAGAAGTCTAAAGTCTGGACAATGTGTTCAGCTAGTCACGCCTCTGCCATGTGCAATTCCAGCAAATTTGTTCCCACCCATGAGTGTTTGATTGCAGCTGCTGTAGTAGTAAAGCAGCCCAATATTATTCCATTGAAATAAACCATGTTAATACTAATACCATGGTCTAGCAACAATAACTCTCAATTGTAGCTTTCCCTTTCTGCTTCCATACCTTCCATTGTAGCTGCCTTAATTAAAACTGCAGAGCTTTGGACTGAGCTTACTTGGGCTCTGCAATGCTCCGCACTACCAGTGACGATCGACTGACATAGTAGGAATAATAATATACTACTACTGCTAAAATATTGCGAAGCTTAGAACTAACTTATTATCTCTAGTTGTGAATTTTTTCATTTGTGAATTTCCGAAATTAGGTAGACAAGGAATCCCTCCACATATTCATGCATTAATCATTTAGGACTCAGATTAGGACTATTACTTACTTGGGCTCTGCAATCCTTCTCGCCACCAGTGACGATCAAATCACAGCAGGTTGGAATATTGATATATTTCTATTGCATTACAGCAAATCTTAGTACTAACCTATTATCTCTTGTTTTGGATTTCTTCATCAGTGCTATTCGAAAATTAGGTGTACTATTAATTCCTCTGCATATTGATGTATAAATCACCTCAGCAAATAAATTAAACCCGTTGATCGATCATTCATTGCACACATTTGGGTAGATTGCAAACTTGCAGATTTTTTTTTTGGCTACAAATTGCAAGATGAAGTTGCTAGTTTTGAACTACCAGGTATTCAAAAAGTCAGTGATTAATTTGAGGATTAGCCTTTCAAATCAAGGGTCATGTCCTGATTATGACTAACTAGTAACTTACCACCAGCTAGAGCAGCTGATGATCAAAGTTGTCCAATTTTGTAGAACCAGATATATAATAAAGATATCCGTCAAGTCACCCTGTCTTTGGGCCTCCTTTCACCCCTCAAACCCCTCTTTCAACCTCAAAATCAGTGGTATCCACAATGTAATGAAATTTTATTAAATCTGTGTTGAAACTCAGGATTTACTGCACAAGGTTCGAGAGTAATTATAGTAGCAGTACATGTAAGAGCAATGAAAATATATATAGCAGCAGTGGAGATGCTCAAGCAAAAGGAAAGAGGGGTGATGAAGAGGAGATGAACTCAGTTTATCACAAAATTGATGGTTTTCTGAGTTTCACACCCCCTTGAGTATTAAATTGTAATGTAGTGTTTTTTCACTATGTAAAAAAAAATCACACCGCGTTTCTGACTAAACTCAGGGTTCTGGTGCTATATTTTTCCCTTACTTTACGGATAACTTTAATAAATGAAGTTGGTCAGATGTAGGAGCAATGAGAGTCTCAGCCTTTTTCTTTTGGGCAAAACTTAGCCAAAAAGTGAAATTAAAAAGTCGAAAGTGACGTGAGTTCAGACATTTTTAATAGCCGAAAGTAATAATCGTCAGACTTTTATGTTTGGTTTTCAATCAATAGCCAAAAAAAGGGATAATTAAATATTTGTACTTCATATCTGGTTTATAGCCAGATTTGATTAAATCTTCTTAGGGATGATGGCCATATTGGCTACAAGCAAGAACTCCTTAAAAGAACACTGGGTGAATCATGAGACCATGTTAATTCTTTTGATAATAAATGATATCAGCTGCAAAGGATGGAGTTCACAAGTGTGCAAAGGTTTTGCCTCAAATCAATCGACATAAGAGCACTCAACAGTCTGCAGACAGCAAGACAAAGGAATATTAAAATTGCCAAGCGCATTTGGTTGAGTGGGAAGAGTACAAAATAAAAGTGCGCTGAAACTCAAGTTTGATTCCCTGTCCTCCAACAACATCGTCCAGAATGACAGCAAATTGTGTTGACAAACTTGACCATATAATAATGCAATTCCCGGCCTGCACTGAATTTCTAGTACTTGTTGTGCTTATACACCTCAGACCTGGGAAGCACAGGCTATCAGGTTTTTCTTCTCTACTACAGTGTTTGGTTGGGGGTGGTGTTTGAAACCTCTAATCATGCCCAGCAGCGCCCTGTTTTAATAAGACAATTGTGAAGGTCACAAGAAACCTGCCCCAAAATCTCCTAGAACGAAAAGAACCTCACAAGGCATAACCCACTTATCTTGCAGGGCTCAGCACGTTGGCATTCTCTTTGGCCTACCCCTTTGGATCATTCTCACTGTGTTACATCTGACTAACATACATTAAACATATTTTAAAATCCAGAAATAAGTTACCACAACAAAAGCTTTTTTATCAAAGAGACGGTTGGGACAGCAAAAGGTATTTTGATGTGTGAGAAATCTCACTCACCAAGTGCACTCTACCTACTGAGGCAGTAGGGAAAGTTTTGAACTGGCCCAAGAAACTCAAACGTCAGGGGTTGTTGCTCAGATACCTCCTCAACAACAACATTTTTGAAAACCCCAATTCGAAGTTGGCATGCCAAGTTTTTGGGTTACGAGGCACGCTATATCAGGGATCACTCACTTTTTGCATGTGGCACAACAATTGAATCCAGGGGTTTTTCTGTCCAATTTGTAGGTGGACTGGCGATCATCCACCAGAGGACTTAACCAAATTGAGATTAAACACTTTATTGATTTCAATAATTTCAATATCAATAATCTTAAGTTGTTGGATTTGATATTGAATGTAGTCCAAAAGTTTTTATTCAATTTTAGTTATACTGAAATTAGACATTAATGAGTGTTAAAATAGTTGTTAAATGTCTTTTACACATTTTACTATCTAAAGGTTAAATATGCCCATTGAAACTAGTTTTTGTTTTAAGTAAATTTGGTTGGCAAATTACATGCATATATTTTTAACATTGTACATATATTTACACCAATATTCACATGGTTACACAGGATAATTACTAGTTTGCATCATTTGCACATGATCATACATTGAGCTTTGACAAGCTTATAACACATACACCTTAAACTAATACCACAAAAATTGATCCCATTGAATATAATGCAAAGTGGACAATCTAGAGGTAGCATCATCTTTTGCACATGTTGTACAAATAGTAGGATATGAATCAAACATTACAACACAAGTTGTCATTCAATTTGCAATTTGAGAACATCAATATTGCCCAAGTCCAAAATTGGCATACAATCCAATTTCAATATAATAGTTAAACATGTGTAACATGTATCATATATCTTCATCCCCAAAATATGGTGAATTCAAACAAGCTTCATATCTTATTTTCTCCACATAACAAGAGAGCTCTCTATATCTTTCATTCATGTTTAAAGTGGTTCTTCATTATGGTTTGGATGTTGCAACTTAACTTTTCCTTGGAATATTTTATTTAACATGATTGACCAACACCCATCTAGTATGAAATCCCCATGCAATTTGTCTCCTAGACTTTCAAAAACAATTCCAAAAGCCACACTTTTGAATACACTATCCAAAAGGTGAACAGTTGAACCCTTTTTAATTTGACACACTAAAACACTTTGTTATATGGTTTTTATATTATCAATATGTATTCCCAAAAATCCTTTGAAAAGTCCAAAATCCACATGTGAATTTATTATGTCCTTGAAATAAACCTTTAACTTCAAGTTTGTTTGTGATTAAAGTTTCAAAATTTCTCACCTTTTGGATTTTGGTCTTGTTGGGAGATGCAAATATTTTCATTTCAATCTTCTACCATCAAATACCTCTAGCCTTTTCTTAATAGCACCCTCGGTTTTTTTGGCCAATCCTCCACTATCAACATGCATTGGAATGGAGTTTGCATATAGCAAATTGACTCCACCAATTCTTGATCCTTTCCCTTATTAAACCCCTTATCCTCTCTTTTTTTCAACAACTTTGAATCTATAACTACCAATAATCCATCCATTGTTGCAATTGTGGGGATGTACAACTTGTTACCTACATGCATGAATCAATTATTGCATCAAATGTCACATAATGCATGTTAATCATTGTACATGTAGATATATATACAAACTTTAAAGTATGTTTACTTCCACATTGTTGACATTGTTATCACTATTCACATGGCTTGGGATTGAATGACTTTGATTTGTGTGATTGTTACAATTTCTTCACCTTGAATATGTGTAAGTGGATTGAGTTTAGGCCTATTGACACATTTGAATGCATTTGGTGCATGCTTTACAACAAAAGGTGTCTATGTACGCCATTCATTGGATTTTGAGTGAATTCATTAGTCTTAATGAATGAGACTTAGTGGGGATGTAATGAATTCACTAGTTTAATGAATGAGGACTAATGGACTACACACACATTTTGTAGTAGTGAGAGGATTCAAACTAAATTCCTTTGCTTGATTCACCAACTTCAAGCTTATTTTCTTTGCTTAATTCACTTATTTGTGTAATTTTCCTTTGTAAGGCAAACTTTGTAGTCATACCAAGTATAAGATTTTAAGTTCAAGGACAAGACTCTCAATGTGATCAATTTGTTGATTTAGATGAAAATTTCACATGAATTTGTATGAGGTTATTTTCAATGATACCACATTAAATGCCCCATTAGTAGCATTTTCCTTCAATTAAAACTCCTACATAACGGCACATCAATCCAAAGTGCATACAAATAAATTGAATCTTTATCTATTGTGAAATAATCCACAAGTTTGAAATCTACCATGAAATTGGAGATAGGAAAACCTCCACATGCCTTTTAATTATTTTGTTTGTCTTCCACAACATTTTTTTGCTTACATAATTTTATGTTCACCTACCAAGGTCTTCTTCCTAGATGCAATCACACAATATTCAAATTAGTTTCAATGGTCCTAATATACATGTTAAACATTTAATTCAAATAAAATTTGTCTTACTAGCCATGTTCAAATATCATCCTTTTCACACCTTAAATGAGATGGATTTTGTTGACATCCTTTCATTACCTTTAATCAAGTTGCATGATCTACTTTGAAAAGGTCATGGATAAAGGCTTTCATGTTTTCCCAATGTGCAAGGGTGTAAGTTTTCAAGCAATCTCAGTTAGATTTTATTCTAACCTTCAAATTGTGTCTTTTGTTTTTCATGTTTGTCTTCAAGTATACCTTTTAATGAAGGGTAATCAACGTATTCCCAAGATTCCACCACCTTATTCTTAATAGTAATGATAGCTATGAATGAATGTTGTTCTACCTCCAAAATACTTGGATCTTGTCCATCAGAATGCCCTTGAATAGTTGACCCCAACATGTATATCCTTGTGCCAATCGGTCTCCCCTTTGCATCACATTGCAGCTAATATGGTTTCTTCCCCATCAACTTGTGCAGAGGAGCTTTAGATCTACCCTCACTTTCAATCTTTCATCTACAAGCCTTTAATCAAGTTGTTTGAAACAAAAAAATTCATCTAGTAGTGGACCCAAAAATTCTTCTTCATCGTCAATAGCAGGAGGTCTTACATCATTTGTTCACGTAATGATTATAGTGGTTTGGGTTAATAAACTTTGTAGAATCCAATTTTGGAGGCTCCCAAATTGACCCCCCTATTAGCCTAAATGATTAAGTTGACCACCCAACCCACTTAATCCAACTCCTTGCTTTAAACCCAATGATTGTTGGCCAAATGCATGTTGCCCTAATGTAAACAACAAAACATTCACACAATTGGCTTGAATGTTAGATCCAAAAGCCAAAGTTGTGGTAGGTTGCACAAGGTTAATAATAAAATATTGGCATTCACATCTATACCATGTACATCACCAACCTCATCATCAAAATTAGCCCATTCTTCATGATCATATGATGCTTCATCTTCAAAATGAAGATCAACAATCTACTTCTTCATTGTTTGCTTATAAATCTTTTTGGTGGTTGTAGAACTTCTTGCCCTCTTGCTCCACTTTTGCATTCAATGAACACACACATTCCAAATACATTTAAACAATGATCTAGGCACACATCATGCCTCATTATAATTCTATGCAAATACTTCAACTATTAACAATGTAAATTTATGTTGTTTCATACTTTCTATAATTCTTGAGAGAATCTATCCATCCTTGAAGGAATAAACTACTAGGAAAATCCAAAAACCTTGCATTCTATGATTTTCATGCCAATAGAAATTTAAATTTTTTTAAAAAATCCTTCCATATTAGTAACAAAATTGTGAACAATTGTAGCAAATGATTGAAATTCAAGATGCATAAATGAGTTTGATAACCTTTAGCTTGGATTATTAATTTTTTCATGGGATTTTCTTTTGTTGCCACTTCACTTGATTCAAAAGTAGATTAATTATACTTGTTAATTTCACCTACAACAAAATCTTTGTCCTTGGATTTATCATTAGTTGAAGAGGAATCATTTCTATCAACAACCTTCAAGTTATTGCTTCCAAGAATGTTTAAACATCCACAATGTTTGGGTGGCAACAAACCCTCATATCACGATAGATTCCATTGACTCTCAAGAATATTTATAAGAATATTGACTATTCTAGACAAAACAAGTTGAGTAATGGAAAGAAACTACTAGAAGCAACGAAAACATATTGTCAATCAAAGTCTAGTTTATTAACAAAAATCCTTAACAAAGACTCATTATCAACCTCCATTATATTTATGCTAGACATTCATGAATAACTTGAATAACCTTCAACAAATAGGTAATGGGTTGAACAAAACATGGATTTTGATAATTAAACCTCATAAACCCTAAACCTTAAAAAGATCAACACATAAACTTAAATAAATGGAACAAATAAATTAATAACCAATAAGAATTTTCAACAAAAGTAACCTAAAAACCTTAAAACAAGGAAACTCATTGAATTCCAAAACAAGAACAAAACAAGAACAATAAGATTTCCCCAAAAAGACAACTTCAATAAAACAATGTAGCAATGGGAAAATTTGGTAATGTTTTTCATATTATGTTCTTGAGTTTTTGGTTTTGAATAAAAGGCAATTTAAGTAGTTATTTAAGATGCAAGTTACCAAGTTGGTCCTCTATGTGATGACAACAAATGTTCTTAGTTTACAAAAGTGTTGATGTGCACACAATTAAGCAGTGAACACCTAACAAGTTCAACCCACAATTTCCTACTTGGAGTTCAACTTCAAACATGTAAAATAAGTTTAGTTTTCAAGATGCAACATATTATACTCGTTAACAACTACTACTAGCAAGTGAGTTGATGTGCACATACCTAGGTTGAGGATTTGGTAGGAGATTCAAGGAGATGAGTTTTGCATTGTTCCAGATTATGTTTTCATCCATTGCTTTTCATATTCAATAATGATGGGTTTTGCCATGAACTAAGGTTGACATAACTTGCAATGATGGAGGGAAAGGCTTCACACAAGTGATCTTTGACCTTTGCTACACTCTTGCATGAGATCAAACGACCTCACATTATTTATATTTTCATTAAGGTGCATTGCAGCATTTTCAACATTGGTAGAACCTTCCATATATTGTTTATTATCAATATTATACTTGTAGACCATAGATAGTTTAAATTTCATAATCATTGAGTTTATAAAATTAGTTTTTCTTACTATTAAATGTCTTATTTTCTTTCAAAGATGGAGGTAAATGGAAACACTAGTGGACATTTTCCTAAAATAGCCAACCATGGAAAACTATGGGAACATGAACAAATACAAGCAAATGGCAGGCCTTGGTTTTACAGAATATCAATGTTTTTGCAATAACTATAATTAATTTTTTCTAAAAAAATCAATCAACAATCAAATAACACCTTTGAAAGTTTGGTCTTTGTTCAATTTATATTGATAAGTATTATGGTTATTTATTATGATCATGGTTTGATCCTATTTATCAAATCATTGAACATTGATCCATGTATTCATTATTGTCATTTTTGGTGTAGGTTAAACAACGTCCATACGTGGAAATTGTTGTGAACATATTCCTAAAGGATTTTATTTCTAAGTTCCTAAGTAAATGTGTTTTCCCACCATCTCTACGACATAGAAGCCTTGGCAAGCTATGAAAATATAGGAAAATCATTGGCTAGTGGCCAATCCTACCCATTTCATTATTAACACCTTTCACATGGTGGAATTGAAAGTGGGAGATACATATTTCTAAATTCTAGTATATTGGATGGGGGTTATTCATCCTTGAAAATGTATATGTTGATGAGCCATTAACCCCCTCTACATGACCATATTGCAAACAAATTGAATACAAAAAATGATTTACCCATTATCCACACATAAAGTGTTATGCATTTAATGGGCATGATAATTTCTATGTTGATAGTGATGTTGAAAAACGTAACATATTTGGTACATCAATAGTTCGTGCAATCAACTTATGGAAATACAATGAAGTAGAGCCAAAACCATGGGACAATAATGAATGGGGTTGGGTTATGGCAATGTCAATTGAACTTATAACTACAAGAGAGGAGCTATTTGTCATTACCCTATCAATTTTTGAATTTTGACATTTCATACACATATACATAGCTTCAACTTATGTTATGTACAAACATTGTTGTATTATAAATTTTAGCAAATGGTTGAACTGTAAATAGGTTTTAGAACATAGACTATGGACATTTTATTTATCCCCAATTTAGATTTTTTTTGAGCTAAAGGGAAATCGAATGTAATTTACTATGCCTTGAATTGTACTTAAGTAGAAAAGATATTCATTCATTTTTTGGGGTAGCTTTGGCATATTATATATTGTAATGTACATTATTAAAAGTGGATGTTTGAATATTTGTTTTTTACCTTTTGAATCATCTCCTAAAATAGCATTTAGACATTGGAAACTTTATAAGTATACCCAAATCATATTTTTTAAAGCTCAATCTAGATTTTTTTCAAGGCAATCAAATGTAATCTACCATGCCCAAAAATGTACAAGGTAGTAGAGAAGGTAATAAAAAAAGAATCAGGCTAATTTGGCATGAGTAGCTTTAAATAATTTACCCATTATAGATTTGTTAAAGTTCCTACTCTTATCCTTTTGAGTAATATGTTTTTTCACCGAGATTACGTAATCTTTACCTATGCCCAAATTGGATTTGTTTGATGTCAAAGGTAATCATATATGTACAACACCATGCCCCAAAACATACCTAAACAAAAAAATTAATCAATAAAACTTTTGGGTAGCTTTGTGATGTATCCAAAATTAAATTACCCAAAATACTAGAGGAAAAAATGTTTGTTCTCTCTTTTCAAAATCCTTTTCCATTTAGATCACACATATTTAACTATGTGCCCAAATTGGATTTTTGTAGATTGAAAGGCAATTAAATGTAATATTATACCATGAAATATACTTAGACAAAAAGTGTAATCAAATGATGTTTTGGGCGACTTTAGCATGTACATATCCTTAAGTAATTATCTAGAATATAGATGTTATAGTAGTTACTTGTTTTTCCCTTTTTGAGTAATCCCCTTTTGCATGCAAACTATACATAATATCTACCTTGCCCAAACTAAACTTTTTTAAAACTCAAATGCAATCATGTGTGATATCACACCCAAATTTATGTACCTCTATAATTTTTTGGCCACCTAGGTGGCATGTATCTTAAAGTAAATTATCAATAGTAGAAGATAGAATAATTCATGTTTGTTTTTTGATGTTATTCCTTTTGCATTTAAACTATATCTAAAGTTTATTTTTTACACAAAATAGGTTTTTTTTAATCCCAAAGTAACCAATATAATACCATACCTTGAAATGTACTTAGGCAAAAAATGTAGTTAGCATGAATTTGGGTAACTCTCATACATTGAAGAGTTATTCTCATTGGAATATCTCTTGTTTGTTTATGGGATGAACATTGCATATTTTTTATTTATGTGCATTTCAAATGTTTTGGAAATTTTTTGTTATTAAATTTGAACTACATATATTTTCATATACATACATGTGTATTCAAACATGTAATTTCATATGCAATTGTATATTTGTTTTATATGACATATTCAAAATTTACTAACTTATGTCCTTATTGTAATGCAATTGGCAAATCACTAGGGTGAAGACCTTACTTTGGAACCATTTCAATGTGATCCATATATAATAGGAAGGCGTGGTCACATTTAAGCCCACATCAAAAAAGGGCAACATATTTAAATTGATCTATGAATTGTGTTCATATGATAGAAGAAAGATTTGGTCAATGTGATGAAGTTCATGAAGAATGTGCACAAGCTCCAAAGACCAATCCACGTGATGATGAGGAAATTTTGAAAGGTGAAGAAGTTGCTAATGAAAAAATGGAGATGTTATTGAAGGAGGCTGAGACACCATTATTTGAAACTTGCAATAAAAGCAAGAATAACCACTTATCAAGCGTGTTAATTTTTTTTAATGCTTGCATTGTTCACCAAGTAATCAATACCTTCCAAGATGAGTTGTTTTGGTCAATTGGGTTAGAAAATTTTCCTAAGAATAATATGATACCAAAATCAAGATATGAAACATCAAAATTGGTGAGTAATTTTAATTTTTATTACACATCAATCCATGCGTGTGAACAAGGATGCATATTGTACCATAAAGAGAAGAAGGACTTGCATGTGTGTTCGATATGTTAATCCGGTTGATATGTGGAGGGTTTAATGATAGTTCCTCGTAAAGTGTTTTGCCATTTCCTTCCTATTCTTTGATTGAAGATTAAAATGTATCAATGCAAGAGCACAACCCAACTTATGCAATGGCATGCCAAAAAATCATTGGACAATGGGCACATGATTTGATCCATGATTGATTCCAATGCATGGAAACAAATTGATGTTATGGGGCCAAATTTCAACCAAAACCCAAGGAAATTTGTTTTGCTTTACCTACTAATGGGATGAATCCATTTGGTGATTTCAATCTCAAGCATTCAACTTGACCAATGTTACTACTCATGTACAATTTGCCACCATGCCTAGTGACAAATAAAATTTGTCATGTTGGCCTTCATAATCCTTGGAAAAGAATCAATGAAAGATGCAAATATGGAGACATATAGGCACCCTTGATCGAAGATTTACAAGAGTTATGGACATGAGTTACCACATATGATGTGTCAACTAAGGATGGCAATCACACTTCAAACTTTGAAGAATACTCATGTGGAAAATTCATGATTTTCCTGCTTATGGATTTGTAGTAGGATGTGTGACTAAAGGTTATAAGGGATGCTTGACTTGTGACCCCAAAACAATGGCTTGATATTCCATAAATATGAGGAAGATGGTGTACATAAGTCATAGGCGTAAACTTCATCACACACATCTTTATTATTGAAATAAATGTTGGTTTGACAAGAACTTGGAAACTAGAGGAACTCTTTGACCTATTTTCCTTTAAAAAAAACTTTGAATTAATTTTTTTTGCTTGGAGTGGATCAAAGAAGGAGGTGAACATAGGCCAATAGCTGATCCAATACATAAATATGGAATGAAAACACAAATATGCATTATGGAGTCTTGAGTATTGGCAAGTGAGTATGTTTAACACAAAAACTTTGTATAATTAATGGAACAATTAGTTTAGTCAATAAAACCTAGTTCTCAAACAAATAATGAATATATATATATAAATTCACCATAGTTTTCAAATTTAAATGTGTGAAACAATTTTGTTATATAAGTGCCTTACTTTTATTACTCATTTTATATTTAGATATTTTCATTTTGTTTTTACATATTTAAATAAATTTGAAGTTTACATGTATAATGATGTAAAAATATTTTACTTTTTCTTATGACTATGTATTTATTGTTATATATTAAATTATTGTTGATTATTATATACATATAATGTTGTTTATATTATGGTTAGTTTTATTTATATTCACATGTGTTTCTTTTACAAATCAAGATTGTATACGCCACACATATATTAAATGCTATGCATTTTGAAAAGAATCTCATAAAAAATGTGATGAATATCATGTTTAGAAAAGGTGACACAATGTTGATGTGAAAAGACATAAAAAGATGAATATTTGAAGTGCATTGTGGTCAATTCCAAAGAAGAAAGAAGGGGAATTCAAATTGCTAGCTACCTCTTATATTTTAAACCTAGAAGAGAAGAAAACTTTCATATATATCATAGAAGGACTCAAAACATTGACAAGGTATTTGAAGAACATCAAGAAATGAATTCACATGGAAACAAGCAAGTTGAAAGGACTAAAAGCACATGATTATCATGTCTTTATGCAACAATTTTTTTCTCTTTGTATACATACCTTCATGTCAAGGAGTCTTCAACTTATTGTCATGTGCATGACCTAGGTGTTTCAAAAATTATGTGCAAAAAAATTGATCCATGTACGATTAATGACTTGACACAAGAAGCAACAATCACACTTTGTTATTTTTAGAAGGAATTTCCTGCATTTCTTTTCAACATCATGACTCATCTTATGGTGCATTTAGTGGCAAAGGTGTGGCCCTATGCATACTCAACAAATGTACCCCATGGAAAGGTACATGAAGGCATTGAAAACTTATGTCCACAAGGCCTCAAGGTAGGATGATTGAAAGGTACACAATGGAAAAAAACAATTAGATTTTGCACATTATATATCCAAAATTTTGAAAGTACATTCAATTATCATGAAGCCATTCAATTACCATTCCCTCTTGCATTGAAAGTGACATCATATCGAGCCATGTACGCATATGGAAACCACATTCATTTGAAGAGGTACAAACTAATTTGGTCATTATGCATTTTAGAATAGTTCCCACTTTCATCACAATATGTAAATCAAGTTGACAAATCAACAATCCAATCAAAGTAGAATTGGAATATGTTGTATGGGTTGAAGAAATTCTTGAATTGGATTATGGAGCAACGTGTGTCATTGTGTTATTTTGTAATTTGGTCAAAGCCAATTACAGAATGGTAAGAACAACAATGAAACAAGTTGAGTATGGATTCACATTAATGATCTTCATTCAAATTCTCCCATTTTCGAAAGTTTTTTTGCATTTCCTATACACTTGGAGCAAGTATTCTTCTTTGATGATCCTTGTGAAGCAAGTTGGAAGATGGTTTTGAAGAAGGCGTTTGAAAAATGAAAAGGACAAAAGGATGGAGGTTAATCAATTGACAATTGGGAGTGATGAAGGTTTTTTTGGGTTGTGGCCCCCAATACCACAAAGGAGTAAGGTTTATAATGATGCATTAAAGTCATCACATAATGAAGAGGACATTGATGAAAAAGCATTGCAAATACCATTCATAAAAGAAGATGAAGATTTTGTTGGAAACTCATCAAATGAAGAGTAATCTAGTAAGCTTGTAATTTCTTATTTTTAGGCCTACAAATTTGGAGAAATGTACAATTATTGTCTTTTGAAAAAGAATTTTCATTTTCATCAATGCTAAGTTTCCTTCATTGTTTGGTGCAAACTCTTGTAAATGCAAACCATTGACATTTATTAATTTGAAATTCATTCGTTGAGAATAGTCAAAAAAACATGTAGTCCAATAATCATGTCATTAATCAAATAAACAACTTTATTTTCCCAATTTTGGTGGATTTGTCTTTAAAACCACCTTTAATCATTGTGATGATCTTAAATTACATAGTTTTGTTTGGAGTGCATGTATGTATCACATTTGCTTGGTCACTTAGACATGCATGTCTCACATGTTTTAATAGGAAGTTTAGTTCATAGTTCATGCCATGCTTTTAAGTTTGTCTACTCCTCATTTTCCTTATCATAGTTTATTTTGGTTACAAACCCAAATGCCAAGAAATAATGTATTTAAAAAAGGAATTGAATTAAGATATAATGGTGAAATCACCTTTTGTAATGTCATAACATGATGTTTATTATGGTTGAATGTGCATGTGTGAAAAAACATCAATATATAGCATTATTAGGAAATTGTTCCAAACCACCTTGGCATATTAGTGCATAGGAAAAATTGTTTAAACAACATAAAACAAGAAAAGAGAAAGAAAAAATATATATCACATAATGTCAGAAAAAAAACATAAAATAATGATAGCTTGGGTTTTAACCTTTTAACAATGTTTAGTGAAAAAGGAAAGAAGCTGATCACCATTAAACATTTGTGAAACTTTGTTCAGGAAATGAAACCTTACTTGTTACATTTTTATAAAATTTCCATGATAAAAATAATTTGTTTTTCATGAATGCATATTGTTTATGGTACAAAAACAATAACTATTGCAATCCACTTTTATATAACAACAAACATTTATGGCTTGTTATGAAATGTCCAAATGAAAATTTAGGAATAGGGTTCCATTTTGAGGTTTTGATTGTGTGAGGGTGATGACATCCAACTTTATGTAAGTTGTTTGGATCATTCATGGATGGATGATATTGCGAAGTGAAATCATTTTTAATGTTAAGTTATAAATGTTAAAGGTTGTGTGGATTTTTATGTGTAGCAAGAAAGTTGATGACGTTTGTGTTGCACATTTTATTTATCCTAATTTATTGGTGTTGGATTTTGACCTATTGACTTGCATGTCTAACATTTGTGACGTCCATGGGAAGTATTTATGTCAAAGGTTTTAGTTTGTAGAAATCCATCAATGTGTTGGTGAATACAAAAGCCACACCACGTACTTTTATAGAATTCATGCCACCAAATTGAATATAATATGCTAATGGAAAAATTCAAGAAGTCATAGTTATTGTATGTTGCTATATATTGCATCCAATGCTTATCCACAAGTTTAACAACAATAAAATATAATAAATAAATGTAGAAGAATAAAGCAAATCACCTTCTATAACGGATGAAAATTTTGATTATGATTTGTTAGTTGAAATCTTACTAAAAAAGTTGAGTGAAACTTACAACTTCAAATTCAAACTTTCAATAAGATCAAACATATTCTTGGTAGCGTTTTTTTATTCTGTGGTGGCATGTTGCCACTTGGCAACTGAGGAAAAAGGGTTGTGATTCACTCCAAGGATTTTTTTGGGGGAAAAAGTGCCTCAAAGTAACCATATTTCAAGGATATATATATATTTGAAATCAACAAATTTAGATGCTAGGTTTTAGTATGTCACAAAAATCTATTGGGGTTCTTAAAAACATATTTTCCTTTTTGACCTGGAGCCAAATTTGGCTAAGTCCTGTTATGGATGATCACGCATCCTCCTAAGTTCACAAAATTGAATAAAAACCCTGATTCTTGGTGAATGAACTCATCATGCCACATGTGACCCATGAATGGATCTAGAATGAGGAAACAGTACCTTCCTCATAATTAGTCAAAATGTTCAAGAGGTTCAACCGAAATCTTGATCATGTATTTGCAAAAATGGTTAATGTTGCATGAGTGGTGCATGCCACCTTTGAGGAATATATGATATGTTTCACAAGCAACCCAATTGAAAATGTAAAATAAAAAATTAAAGTTTGTGATTTTCATATTATGATTTTATTCCATGTAGCATGTTGAACATATGTTAGAAAGAGGGCAATTCAAGCTCCATTTAACAAAATTTTGGGAAGATCCACAATGGCCAAAAATAATTGCAATCTTTAATTGCATGGAGGCTCAAAATTTTGTCATTTGCTTTAACACCATCATAATCTTTCATTTTGAGTTCTTTTGGGGGGAGGGGGGTGGAACAAATTTGCTGAACTGGTGAGATTTGATCATGTTTAACCCCTTATCCCTCATAATGGTCTAGGTCGGATGAAAGACCCAGTCACTCAAAAAACTTTCAGTTGGTTTCATGTTGTCCAAATTACAGTTGAAAATTTGTGCTAGAAATTGTTCGCAATGTGGGCACAAGTTTGCTCAAAACATAATTGGATTCAGAATAATGAGAAAAATTGTGTGATTCAACATCAAGAATTCAATGCTTTCAAAAGGTGGTTCAATATGTGCATGAACATGATGAAAACCATGGCCACTTCAAAATTGAAGAACACTTATAATGTGAAATAATGGTGAAATGGGGTGAATGATCTAATAAAAATATCATTATGTAGTAAGGAATGGGCAAGCCCTTGATGGCTCTATAGAGTAAGCCGGTAGGCAAGCTTGTTAAAGGAAGCCTATGGACACAAAGTCATCGAGGGTGCACCCATTCTTGTATGTAAATGATTTTGGAGGATTACAATTTTGGACATTGATGATTATGTCAAATTATAATCACTGAAAAGGACAATTAACAATTGTGTTAGATTATGAATGATAGCAAGGTCAGCTTTCACGAAATTCTTACAATTTAAGGAAGCTTGAAAAGTGGCATAATTTGCCTTCAAAATTGTTTATAAATATCCCCCCAAAAAAAAAAAAAAAAAATCTATGCCAAAGTGTCATTTTTACAACTATCGTAGTACAGGGGCAACTGCAGCGCATGTCTGCATAATAATTGAAATTTATTTTACAGAAAAATTCATCTTCCTCACAAAAAAATTATTTTGAGAAAAGTAAAATTTGAAAATTTCATGATTTCTAAAAATAATACGATTTGTGTTGGGGAAGGTATTGAAGTACTTTGTGTTATTATTGATGTTTTTGAAAGAACAATCAAGTAAGACATTACAGAAGTGGGGCGAAACAAAAGAACATATGCTACGTGTTGTGTCTCCCAGTTGACTTAACATGCTACCGTTGCTTGATTGAACTTGTATGTGGTGGAAATGACCCTACATACATGTGACTTTTGTCTACTATGATTGAAAATTTAGGCTTGGGCGAACCACCACCTACAGTGATACCATGGCAAAGATTAAGAACCAGAATTTTTTGGGGTCTCTTCTAGACATTAAAAATTTCCTGTCCTTTAACAAAAACCAAAATTTCTTTGGGTCCAAGTTCACTATTACACAGGTTAAATATAACCTTACGAAGGTTAATAACTGCTGGTTCAGACTTCAATCAATATAAATTAGCAAAAATACATTGATTTATTTACTGTAACAATAGAACACCAGAAAAATCAAAAGGACCAGATCAAAAGGTGGGGCAATTCTGCAATGAGTGGAAAAGCTGGAAATTGTCATGAGGTTACTGTTTCACAGCTATAACTTTTTTCGGGGGTGAAAATTTGGCCAGTTTTCAACCTACATTTGATTCTGAGTACCACCACTGCATTAGAATTCTAAGAAAACCTTTAAAATTCTAGAAGAACTTTCAGAGGCAAGATCGTCAGATTGCTTCAAAGCTGGCCTCCTCTTTCGCCAGACTCGCAGTATAATTTAACACCGTAGTCTGTTTTGTGTTTCTAGGTCCAAAACATAGGTATACTGGAATTTTGATTTCGGCTGCCTGCTGAGGGCGGGGTGTTGGCAGCAGCCATTAAGGCAACTTGTCAGAATCCTTTTCAAAAGACCCTTGATATTAGGTAGTAATAAGTTGTAACATGTACTACACACTCTGCTCAAGTTAAGACCTGACCTTTTGCATCATGGTTCATAACTTGTGGCCTGTGACAGATGATAGAGGCCATGATATACACTTCATGTAATAAATGTTCTAGTGCCCTCCTGTCAACTAATTATCAGGCCATTTGTTATGGAAGCAAGTTGTAAAACGGTTGCTCTAGCTTGGCCTACCCTATTAGCCAATACAATTATGCTCTCTTCATGCAACCTATAGTTTACTGTATAGGGAGGACAACGGTGAAAGAGATTTTGGACAAATTAATTTGCATTGGACAAAAGTAATCTGGCTGCAATAAACCAGTATCCACCAGTGTACCATTTTGGACCATGCTGGCTAGACAAGGTTTTTTTCTTCATTGGGTTCTTGTCCCCAACTAACCACCCTGAGTTAAAATAGGTACCTAGTCTATCTAGTGCTTTGTCTATCTGTGGTTGCATTTTTTAATAAAAATTAATATGTTTTATTCCCCTCCTTAAAACTAACCTACCTGCTTGCTTACTACTAATCTATTGACTACCTACCCATTATGTACAGATTACTTACCTTTTACGTATAGAGTACTTCCCCTAGTTACTTACCTGAAACAATCTACTTGCACCTACCTATCTACCAACCTTTTACACATTGACATGGCCCTACCTTGTGACAACTATTTCCTATGGACTAGTGATGAACTCAACTTATTATTGTGACAGAAAGCCCCGATGTCATCATTGTAAGATGTGGGTATTGAAAAAAACCTTGCCATCCTTCACTTCATCCTCTAATGATAATAAATCTTGAACCTTCAATACATGTATTGCAATAGGTGTGCAAATGCACATTGAAATACCTACATTTGAGGTACATAATAAAACTATTAATTATCATATAAGTAGAGACTTAAACTAAGGGTCTGTTGCAAAACGCAATATTCTCATTGTTTTGGAAATTTCAATGGACAATGCCAAAATGCTTAAGGTACTGCAATGCCATCGTTGTTTTGCAAACACTAATTGAAACCCATATGGGTGTTTAAAATATTCTCATTAAGATGACAATAAAGTGCAAGGAATGATAATAATTTTTCATCCAAGAACTCCTAACATTAAATCAAAATGGGAGGGGGAAGGAGATGAAAACATGATGATCTCTAATTAGATACTAAAAGAGTTAGAGGAAGGGGAGGAAGAAGATGAGAACATGACAATCTCTAAATTTTTGCAAAGGCAATCATAGCTTAGGTGTTTGACAAGGATGGGAAGTTCATTTGAAAAGGGGGGATAATGTTGTGCATGGGTATTAGGTGGAAGATATCCTAGGCTTAGAATTTCTAGTTAGGATGACTTATTTAGTCTAGTTTTGGACTAGGGAGCTTGATTATTTGGATTTTAAACTTCATGTAACTTTTTTGACCAATTTGGGGTGTATATGTGGTAAGTTTTGGACGACAAGATTTTATTTTGACATTTTGGGTGTATACAACATGTTTTTGCTTTGGAAAATTGGCTTGGATTCTTAACACAATGAGTATTAGGATAAATCAAAATGTTAGAATTGGGCAACTTCATTTTGAATTTACTCAGCCTTAATAGGTTTTAGCAAATGTTTTTCTTTCTTTCTTTATATGCTTTTATGATTTTGAAAAGAATAGGAAGGGGGTTGGGAAAGGGAGTGTAGAATCATTATTGAGGGAAGAGGAGCTTTGGGGAAACAAACTATTGTTGTTGGAGAGCAAAAGGGAGGTGACATGGTGGCTAGGGGAGGAGGGTGAAAAGGACAAACAAGAGGTAAGGTGAATGACATGAAAAGGGAGAAATAAAAGGAATCAAACTACAGGTTTTGAGTATCTATTTGTGTGTGTGTGTGTGTGTGTGTTTTTTTTTTTTGATTGAAGAGGTAAGGTGGTAGTGAAATGAGTAGAAACTTATATGATTCAAACATGAAGATGATGTTTTGGGTGGTTGAAAAAAAATGTTTTGGGTTAAAAATATATATGAGGGATTGATAAACTTGACAAACTTGTGTTATTTGGATTTGGAAAATAATAATAAAAGAGGGAGGTAGGTTATTAAAATGTTGTGTAGAGCTGGAATTAATTGGTTGGTTTATTGTAAGTTGTAAAAAAATTCAAAAAAAAGTTGTATATTAGAGATATATTTAAAGTCATACCTTCTCCTATGTTGGATTCATGTTGAATTTGTCATTTCATGTCGACTTCAAACACTTGGAAATTTAGGAAACTTGAAACGTTGAATTCATTTAACAAATTGGGCTTTCAAGTCCTTTGCAAGACTTTTAGAGCAAGCTTATAAAATTGAATATGCAAAGTCAATAATGTTAGTTTTAATTTAATGTCAATCAATTTGTTAAACGTAACCTGAATACTAAATACAATCATATTTGTTTTCAAAAAAATATGAACATCACATCTAAAAATTTGTGTTGATGCCTAATGGGTGAGAACATGGTAAAAGGAGTCAAGGGCACAAAGGTAAAAGTCATTTTCCAAGGATTGCACGTGACATGTCTCATTTACATGTTGGCTTATAACTTAAAATTTTATATTTTGGATACTTAATTTGACATTGCATATTAGATATAAATATGTTTTGACTAAAATTTGATTTTATATCATATATATTATGCATTTGTGCCCTATATCAGATAAATATGAATAATTTTGTTAAGGCCACAATTTCAAAATCCATAAATTTTAAGGTCAAAAACATGTTTGAACCAAATGTGCTCAAATTGGTTATAAATCATTTTTTATCAATTCAAGTCCTTTTGCCCTTATAATCATCAATATTAAAATCCTTTCCAATTTTTAGAAGGAATGGTCCACATTTGTTAGAAAAAAAAAATGTTTGAAAACAATTAAAATTGTTCACTTTTGAAGTTTGAATGCTTTGAACATGCAAACAACATTTTTTATTTGTGTTAAGTTTCGAGCATGTAACTTTGCAATTAATGAAAAAAATTAAATTCTTTTTATGATGATCCAAACTATTATGTTTTCCTTGTGATTTTTCAAACAGACAAAAATGTAATTTTTAAAAGTGTCCACTCACTTGGGTGGCTCCTTTGATTATGTTTTTACCTTAATTAATATTGTGCTAGAAACCTTGAATATACCAAATAAGGGCTTTTAGATCCTATGCAAGAAAACATTTCCATAATGTAGCCAAATAGATTAAACCATGATAAAACATTATGAATCATATGTAAATCAAATGATCTAGATAAGTCTTAGTTAAATAATATGCAAAAGGTCAATGTAATGTCAAACATATAGTAATTTCAATAATGAATACATTTGTGATTTTACTTTTTTCTAAACATTTGAAACTTTGGGACACCTAAAATGGAACAAAACCTTCAAACACTTGAAATGGAATAAATTTTGATTGATCTAGATAGCCATATCAAAATGTGAAAAATCAATAATGTGAAGGACTTGTCAATAGCTTTGATATTGAACCTATTAATTGAATTCAAAAAAAAGTTAAAGGTAAGTTTATAAAAGTTAGTCGAAAGTTGTTGATCTAAACAACCTTAAGGAGTGAAAAATCTAAAATATTAGGTCTATCAATATCCCAAATGTGGAATATAGTAGTTTAAATGCATTTATTCCATGTCCATCTATTAGTTGTTGATCCCTTGTAAGGTCTATAATGACTCTTCTCACATATCCCCTTGGATGTTGTCTTGTTACCAAAAGAAAGAAAAGAAGATTAAATATGAGAAGTGGCATTGGAAAATCATGCAACACATAAAAAGTATCAAGGGTAATGTCTTCACTTGATTAGCTATGGGATCAAGTTTGTCAAAATGTGATAATTGTTGAGCCTTGTCAAAACAACAATGCACTAAAAAAATAATTTACAAATCACTATTACATTTAGTAGGTGACTAATTGTGTTGTTTAAAAATAAAATCAATTTCAAAATTGCTATGAATTAGTTTCAACTTCCAAATTGCTATTCAAAAACACTAAATAATTTTTCTTTTGCAGCTATGATTATGAACTTGTGTAGCCCATGTAGTCTTTGCAATAGAAACTTTTTAATTTATGGGCTTCTTCATGTTGCCTCCCCTCTTTAATTGTGATATCAATTTCTTAATCCTAATACTACCTTTTAAATGGGTTTTTAAAAACTAGTAGCATAATTCTTTTTTAATGGAGGTTCATTAATTTTTAGCATTAGGCTCTTCATTCTCCTCCTTTAGATCATCTAGATTTTCATTATTGGTTTCAACATTTGGAACTTTCATTAGAACCTCCTTTGCATTTTGAATTTTGGCGCATTGTTTAGCTTCCTCCTTTCTCTAATTAGAAATTGCAAGCTTCGTTGTTCTATGTTTATTTGAACTTGTGATTTCATCATTTTTTGTCTCCTTGGGCAAAGCTTTCACACGAAAACTACCCACACTTGAATTAACATTTAAAATGTGGGTATGAGTTGTGCTTGAAGGGTGGGAGACAACAAACATTTCCCTTGATGGATTTGTATTTATGTATGAGATTGAAAGGCACTCTACTGATTCATGGGAAAGAAGCCTACATAGAAAATACCCACAACATATAAATAGAGTGGACAAGTTAAAATTACATATCTTACATACATAAGTTAATATTTGAAATATACACACTAAACATGCTATGTCAAATCAAATACTACAAAGGTTTAAACTCCATTAAAATTGCAAGACATGATATATTAAAAAATCACCAATTCAACTATATAATAGGGGCTATGTACTTGAATGAAAATTGCAAAAACATTTTGCACTCCATCCATTAACACATTAATACATTTAAACTCTATAAACATGTATGCAACAACTCAAGAAACATTATCTAAAGAGAAAATATACTCATATAAACTATCAAAATCATTTTTCATTCATTCATTAACACATAAATATATTCAAACTCAATAAACATGTATGCAAAAATTCAAGAGACACTATCTATGGAGAAAATCTATACTCACATAGACTATCATAGTACTTTGCATCCATCCATGAATACATAAATACATTTAAACTTAATCAACATGTACACAATAACTCAAGAAATATTATCTATGGTAAAAATATATTTGCACATACTAATATCAAAGCACTATGCATCCATGCATTAACACATTAGTACATTGACACTCAATAAACAAATATGTACAAATAATCAAGAACTATTGCTATCTATAGACACTATGTATTCACATACACTACTGAAATGTTTTGTAGTCCATCTTGCATTCATGGAGTTCATTTTGCAAATTTCCAATACATTTGAAGTATGACATTAGGGACAAATATTTCCACACACACACATTGCGTAGCCATCAAAGTTATGTACAATGAATATGTGTACATTTAATGTCTCCAGTTAACAATAACATAAAAACCTTATGAAAACAATTGACCATAATTTCGTCGTAAAGACTACAAGGAGTTTACATTAATGAAATAAACTCTTCTTTATACATTAATGAAAAAGTTGCAAAGGATTTCACCTAGGTTGTTAACCACACCATAATAAACATCACTATGCTTTTCACATTTAAAATCTTTGTTAAACATTGGTTTTTTTAATACCACTATAGATTCACCAACTATCATGTATCACTTTTGCACACAATGGATCTACACACTTTGGAAATGTGTTGAAGTGAACTATTGTACACCATGGGTGATACATGTGTTTACAAAACACTACCTTCCTTGCCCATATTGGTTCAAACCTTAAACCATAAAATGAACAAATATATTCCCAAATGCAAGCTTAGATAAACCCATCACTTGTGAACTTACAAGTTGTGAAGGAAGTGAGATGCTCAATGATGATTTTAACAAACCTCTTTGAACCCTTCTTACAAGCACCCACACACCATTTTGATGACATTTTACAAATGTGATTTTTTTGGTCTATTTTGAATAGTCTACTAGCCTTTTCATTTGACTATTTTGACACATGATCATATTCAACATTTCTTACAATGGTAAGGCTTAAAATGCATTCATTGCACCCCATTGTGCATTAATTTTCTTTTACAATGTCTTTTTTGCATTAGTTGTAGATTGCTCTTCACCCAAACCCTCAAACTTTATGAGAAATGTATTTAATTGCTCTTGGCTTTCATTAAGATGATTATTGCGACCTTCCATTTGGTTGTGAGCTTGCATGTTCACCATCACAATGACTTTCTTAGCTTGTTGCACCAAGGAACTTTTTTCTTCTACCTCCTTCAATAAATGTTTAGTGAACTTTATGTATTTGAAGCAATTTTTTTAGGATAACTTCTATAAATGACAAAACCCAACAAATCATGTTACCATTTCAATGACAAATAGCATATTGATTTGCAATCTAAACATAAATGTAGAAATTCATGACCTTTGCAAAATAGACATTTACTTACTTCTTCCTTGGGTTGCTTGACTTCAAATGTCTTCATGTTCCATTATATTTTCATTGTTGCTTTCATCATTATTAAGTAAAAAGATTACCTTCATAGATGCACACAACTTGTGCCTTTGATGTTCAACATTTTTCCATTTGGCATATGCTACCTAATTCAACTTCTTTCCATTTTGTTGACACATAATGCCCCTTCCCATTCCAAATGAAATGAGCCTGTACTAAGAAAACAAGGTTTTTAATGAATGATCACGAACAAGGATTCAACCTTTGTCTTAACACAAGGTTTTAACAATGAACATAACTATAGACATTTTAATTGATGAGAGGATGAAAAACCTTTGAAACATCTTCTAAACTTGAATCCTTTGGAATCTTGATGCACTTAGGGCTCAAACCCTCACAACAAAGGCCATGCTTGTTTACAAGATCTTTACAAGAAAGAAGATGACCATCTTTTAATTTTGGCACTTTGCCATACAATGGTAAAACAAAATGTGGGTGAATACCATGTTCTCTTTGCTATTTAACCTTGCAAAGCTTTTCAAGGCACATAATTTCACTCTTGACAACATTTGAAGGTGTGTGTGTTATAGCTACCATAGATCTTCAAAAATGACACACTAAATACACCACATATGGATCATTTGGGTTTTTCGTACAATCAATATGTAAGCAATACTAAAATTAGCTCTAGAAGCACATTGCAAAAACTTTGACTCTTTCATGGGATTGTCAAAGATACATGATTTGAAAGTATTGCAAGAAAAGGTCCATTGCACTATTCTTATGAGAAATCAATGACCATAAGTGACACATGCCATTTATTTACAAGTATGAACATTTTGAATTGATAAATTATTTGAATGCATATGAACAAATAAGATTAACCTTGTTGTGTGATCCAACAAAATTTATTTCCATCCCTTGTGGTCAAATCACCCCAAAATCACAAAAAATGGACTCTTGAATTGCCATTTTTGGTCTAGCCTAGTATGCATATACCCCTATGAGCATGAACATGTCAACAAACTCAAGTATAATTTGTTCAAGTTTCTATGCAATCACCTTGTTTTTTGCAAAAATGTCCCAATACTTTTCGTTGTGTCCAATACCACTGATATAATTGTGTATTTTTCCATAGTATTCATAAAAAGGCCCCCCATTATCCTTGCATACTGGTTTGTCATAGTCATGGTCATAATGAACATTGGCCATTATTGCTTCTGAAATGTGCTTCCATTTTGTGACTAACATTTCTATATTGTTTCAAGTGGAATCAATAACTTGCAAATAAACCTTATGCTCAACTTTCTTTGCATTGATGCTTGTGATAAGATCTAAGAACTTTCTCAATTGGTTCAATTAGGTTTCATTTCCTTGATTTGTAAAGAATTTGAGTCTACAATTTTTTGTTTTCCTTGGCTCTTTCTAGGTGGATTCAATGTTCTTGTGCTCTCATCAATAAAGTTTATGATTTTTGTAAATGAGTATCAAATTCTCTCGTTATTGTTTATGCTTTTAACATTTTTATCTTTGCACATGATTTTCCTGTACTTGTGTTCCCTCTTGTCCTCTTTCACATATATGTTGGGTTTGTGGATTCTTGCAAGAAAGTAGGCAACAGAAGTAGTGGAATTTAAATTTACATACAGCCCTGATAACAGCCCTGATAACAATAACAAGTGCTACAAGGGCAGCTCCAAGTGTGTGGGGGCTCTAAGCAAATTTGAATTCCCATGTACTTCCAAATTATTGGGGTTGTTATGTAAAACCTCAAAAACAGAGGAATTATCTCAATGGAATTTATCTCTCTTGTCTTATCCTGCTCCCCATCTGCAAGTGGTGCAAGTGTATATAAGAACTCTTAACTTCCATAGTTTCTCTGGCTCCATATTTTCCTGCTTTAACATGAAAATCTTGCTTATTTTTAGTTTTAAAGTTAAAAATTTCAGCCTTTGATGTAACATTGCTGAACATAATTAATGAAGGCATGGGTTTGGAGAAGTACAAATAAAGGAGAGGACTGAAATCCAAGTTGAATTGTTACAAGCCAGATGTCAAAAACTAGGTGTTGATAGTGGAAGCTCTTGACTCATCAACTACCAAAATGCTTGTAACAAATCAGCTGTGGGAATGGGAGGTGAGTCTGCAAGGGGTGTTCAGTCAAGAGGTCATTGAAACAAAAATTACAAGACAGAAAATGCCAGAGCTCACCAAATGGCTAGCCAAAGGAGACTATATCTGGTCCCGTCCATTAGTTCCTGCATCTGGCCAGCGTGAACCAGCACCCACGAGTGCACCATACAGGGTGGACTGTAAGTGGACAGGAAGCAGTTTCCTGTTGAGTTCCAGTTCTGTAGCTCACCATGGTGGTTAGCTCAATTGCTCTTTTTTTTTATTACCTACCTATTAACAACAGTTGTTCGTAGGTAGCTTGAAAGAAGAGTCCTTACCCATGTATAAACCATCTACTTAACCCTAATAATCATCTATTTTGTTACCTATTTTCTTTTAAAATTTTTAAATAATAATAATAATAATAATCACCTACCTTCTTACCTATCTACCTACATATAGGACCTACTACTGGTTACTGTCTGGGTTACAAAGGTGAAACCAGATATTAACTCAGTTGAGATTCATCTACAACTAAGTGATGATGGGGATAGTGGATGGTGCGCTGTTGGGTGATGCTTCACTCTGGCCACCGCATCCCACAGATAAATCTGCCAGTCCGTTCTCTGTCTTGCTACAGGCAGACGCCAGTCTGCCCTCTCTCTGTGCCCACAGGCAGACTGGTCTGTCAATGTCCACTGGTTACAGTGGCCCAGATATAATCTGCCGGTCTGTCCTGCCGGTAACTGCGAGTCAGTGGTTTTTTTGGAATTTTCCTTTGTAGCTAAACGTGGCGATCGTTATAGGAAGACGCAGAAAAAACTCGCTATCATCCCTAGGAAGATTTAGCCAAACGTGGCGATCGTCCATAGGTAGAAGTAGAAAAAACTTTCTATCATCCCTATGAAGATTTAGCCAAATCTGGCTATAAAGAAAATGTCAACTATAGATCTTTAATCATTCTTTTAAATTTTTGGCTACACGCTGAAAACCAAATATAGAAATCTGGTCATTTTTTAATATCTTTTTTTACTTATCACTTTTGGTGATTGAAAACCTCCAAATCACAAAATTAAGCCAATTAGAATAAAGGCTTGTCTGACTGCCAATCCCAACAGATCTTTACCCCAGTGTGAGAAAAGCACCAGATGTCAATTCTGGCTCCCTGGCGAGGGAATTAGGAGGCCAAATTGGCACTTGCTACAGATTCTGCCGGAGTGCCCATTGAACAATGGTTCCATGGACTAATCCTGGTGTTCTCTGGCTTTTAACGCCCAGAGAATGGGCTATCCTTTAAACAAAGAATGGGTTGTGAATGGTACATTCTGCCAGGTAGGCTCATTGGGCGAGCCTGGTAGTAGGTCTAGGTATGTTAAGATCCACTCCTGCTGATCGGCCAGGTTTTCAAGCTCAGTTAGATGGCAAGGTTTCCAATTACTCTTAAAGGGCAGAATTGGTCACCAGGGGCTGATTCTGTCACATCTTACTCACTTACTTTAGTTTAGATCTACTTATGCTACATTACAACCCTTATGGTGCATTCACACTTATTGTTAAGTCAGTGTTAAATTAAAATCTAGGTGGCATTTTAGATGACACCCAATGTTAAATGGGTTACAGTAATGTTAAGTGAATGTTATCTTAACATAAAATTTATCATGATAACTAGGTTTAAGTCTTAAGGTACGTTCAGACCTTAAGTTAGAGTATTAGTTAAAGTTAAAAGTTAGGCCAAAATTAGACGTCAGGTCAGTGGTAGGTAATCATGATAAGCTTAGTTGATAGGTTGTAACTTTTTTGTTTATCTTTGTTTAAATGGATTGATTTTTTGGTATGTGCACATAGGTAGGTTAGCTCCAAAATGCTACCACATTCAAGAAGCGGCCCAAAGTTAGTGGCGTGGTAATGCTTATGATGACAAAAAATAGTCCTTGTCACACACCTTTGTTACATACCCTTGCCACCTTGAAGTTAAACTCAGTCGTTGTGCAACTTTCCTCATAAAAGCTTTTAAAAGCTTTTATGCACATAAGCTTCTTGTTTCACAAATTCACTCAAGCTTTCCGCTTTTTTGCATCCTTTAGAAGCTTTCTCTTTTTGTTTGGTCAGTTCTTTGTTGTTGCACATTGCTACGCACTAGAAGTTTGCTCAAGCTTCTTGTTTCACAAATTTGCTCAAGCTTTTTATGAGCTCCACAACTTTCATCGCTTACTCTATTACTCTACTTATTGCACTTGCGAGCAAGACTATTCCCCACTCAAACTCTCCTTTCTTTTTTGGTTTGTTTTCTTTTGTTTGGTTGTAGCTTGCAATGGCAATGCCACCGGACTTACTAATTATTTTTCTTCACATTGCTTTATAGTTATAGGAGTTCTTTTTTGTGAACTTTGAGGTTGAAGATGAAACCATAAGGTTGATTACATTTTTAATAATAGATTTCATGGCACATGGTATTAGATTGTTGGTCGAATGTGCGAGGGACAATACTATTTTGCATCACTTTTGGTTTTCTTGCAATGTTGATTTGTTAATGACGAAGGAGGTTGGTAATTGGGTCAAGGCTTGAAACACCACTTGGTATTCCAATTTCTTCATGACTTAGTATGAAAATAAGAGGTGGGTTGAACATTTCCATGTCACCAAAAAAATCATTTTGCAAATCATGAAGAAGTTGTAGCCTTTGATTCAAAAGTGAGACATGAGTTATAAGTGTACAATTCCTACATGTATGTTGTTGTTTGCTTGTTGTTGCATTTGCTTGCTTATTGTTATAACAATTATTTATTTGCTATTGAATTTGTTTGTTTACTTACTGTTACAACAATTGTTTGCTTGATGTTACATTTTCTTACTTGTTGTTGCATTGCTTGTTATTATAGGTGTGCAATTCATGTTGGCATCAAAGTTGCATGCTCACTTTACAAGCTCACCCATGGAGCTGATTACCATCAATGTAATGAAATGTTTGCAATTAGCAAATCTTTCGTGAATATGGTCTTGCATGAAGTTGTTATTGATATCAATGTTGTGTAAGGAGTCAAATTTGATGGCCACACAATGAAGATCTATTGAGGGTTATGGCAAGCTTCAAGGATTGGTGTGGCCTTCCTTTTGTTCAATTGACTGCACACAAATCATATTTAGAAACCTAAAGGAATTTCTGAATTTTTTTCCTACAAATCCAAAGTTTACAACATGTAGCTGCAAGTAATTGTTGATCACAAAAAATGATTTTGAGATGTTTTTGTGGGATTCCTAGGATCCATGAACGATTTTAAAGTTCTGTGGTTGTTTTTAGCCTTTATAGAAATGCAACTTTTCATGGATTCTTTGACCCTCAACAAGGATCATAGGATGGTGTTCACCCATACATCATTGGGGATAATGGTTATTCACTTCTACCTTGGCTCATGATCCCCCATAAGCAAAGTGCAATTGTTAGGCACACATTTTTTGAAGGGGAGGAGTGTGGTGAAAAGTGCCTTTGGGATAATGAAATTTTTTTAAAAAAATTATTGGTCAAAAACAATCTACATACCTTTTTTCTTTTTTATGTTGTTACATTTTGTTGCTTGTTGTACAACATGGTATTGGCTAGGAGGGATGTTGATTTTAATGCACTAATGTAACAATTGGGACATGAAGATCTGCAAGGTGGAATAAGAAGGCATCAACAACATAGGATGGATGCATGACATAATGAAAGAGAAGCTAATTTAGAAGGTACTAAACTTTCAGGATCCAATGAAAGAGTGACACTTGAGGCATATCTAAGGAATAGAAGAGCACATAAATAATGAAGCTGAAATGTTGCAATGTTGAAATGAAATCAAAATGAACTCAAACACAAAATTAAATTGATGTGCTTTGAAGATGGTAGCTATAATTGAAATGATTTCAAAGTTTTGTCAAGTTTGATGCTCAAATAATAGTTTGATTGATTAAACTCTCTTGGAATTATTTCAAGTTAGCAATTGAAATGGAAAATGCATAACAAAGATTTTCATGAAACTTTGCGTTTAGTTTGTGGAAATCCCTTTTAATTTCAATGGCGATTTGTTACAATTTTATGTACAGTGGCTATTTCATTCACACGAGGAAAAGTGGGACCATAAGGTCTTTTTAATGATTTCTCAAGGATTTTTCACAACAAATTTGTGTATTAGATTCAATGGGACCACATGGTTTTTCTAATAATTTCTCAAGGAGTTTTTAAAATAAATTTGTTTACTAATAAGGTGTGATTTTATTGATTTTTTAAGGGTGTTTGAATAGTTTTTTTTCCAGTGGTTTTAGGGAGTTTTGACTAGCTTTCTTCTATGGTGTCAAAGGTGTTTTGAATCCAATTTTCATGATGTCCTTAAAATGTTTCCAATTTTTTTTTACTTTTTGATTGTGGGTGATTTGTTTTGTTATTTAAAAAGGTTATTATGCATTTCTCAAAATGCATAATAACCGGATTTTTTTTCCAAAACTCACAAAAGGAAATGCTAGAAACAATATGTCATCAATAAATGTTCTATTCAATTATGCATTGTGTAATATGTCCCACTAACATTCCCTCCAATGTTTTCAACTACACACACACCATATCATCATCACCCTTCATTAGCATTGAAGAAAAACAAATATACAGTCAAGCAAGCATGTGACACACACCAAATTAAACTTGATGGATGTGGGCAATAATGTTAAGAGTTAAGAAAAAAAAAACTTCATTAGTACACAAAGTCAAGACCTTTTTATGTGCAAAGTTGTCAAGTCTAGAACTTAAAACTTTGTAAAATGCCTAAGTGAAAGGAATAATGAACTTTTTCAACACCATCCATAATGATTATAACCACACCTAGGCCATGGTCGAATTCTTGCAACCTTCCTTGCATCGAGTTGATTGTCCAAATAAAAGGGCATCCATAGCACATCTTTCTTCTAAAACCAATCCAGTTCCTCCTCCAAGAAAAAAAAAACCAAATGATTATACAAGAGTCCAAAAAAATCATGTTTGAAAATAAGATTAGAGAAATAAAACATGGATAAAACCTTATGATACCTTAACTAGTTTTGGCAGTGCAACCTATATCAACTTGGTAAGATAGGTCATAGCCTTATCATACTATCCTAGTTTTGCATAGGTCACTTGCACCCTTTAGTCATTGAATACTTTGGGCTTTTGGGTATTTCTCATTCATTAAATTGATTTCAAACTTTTAAATTATATATACCAATACATTGAAAATAAAATTATGTGAAAGCAATTCCATTTGGAGTTTTTAAATTTTAAAAAAAATGTTAGATAAACAAAACCAAACACTTGTTACAACTATTTGTGTATGCATTAATGTGATTGCACCCATGGGGCTTTTTTCCCAAGTGGATGTATAATTTCAACACACAAATTTAGTAGTTAAACATACATGACAATCATTCCATCCACCGCTTTGTCTTGCATACCACACAAGAATCATGTGTGTTGTCCATTACTAAGTTTGACCAATAAATTTCCAAGCTCATAATTTAGGGCAAAACCATACCTTTCATTTGAATAACAAAAATATTGATTGTAAACATTTCAAGAACATTATTAGACATAAATTAGCTTGAAACCATAATGAAAAAGAATATGTGAGGTCATAAACACATGCACTTAACATTTAATCTAGGTGGACAAAGAGTAAGTGACAAACCTCAAACGAGGCTTGATCTTTGGGAGTTGATTTCAATGTACCTTCAAAACCTTGTGCTTGTTCATGCAAGAAATTTATGATTTCAAAAACATGGAGCATGTGTAATGTGTACATCGATAGCTACTTTTTCAAGAAGTCTAATTTAATGCACAATTAATATACACATTTAAGATCAAGCACTAACATTGGATGTGCTTGCATTATCTTGGTCTTACCTTCAACTTTCAAACTTCTTCTAGAGGCAATTTCTTCTACTCAAGTATTTTGCTAAAGTCTTAACCGATATTGCATACCAAAAGTTGCCATAACACAAAATGAGTGATGTGACTAAACAAAATACCTCACTTGTTGGAACATGACAAAATGTATCTTCTTAGTTTGAGACTATGGAGAATAATATAACTGCCATCACTTGCCACAAGGTAGAAAATGTCTAAAAATAGAGACAACTCCAAATATTAAGATGGTGACACCAATATCAATTTACTCCATTAGAACCACAATTCCCTTAGCAACATTTTAAGCTTCCAAAATTGCATGTGCTCATTCACCAAGATCAAGCTACTTGTCAATACCATAACAATATTGTTTTTGGAAAATTCATAGCAAATTACGGATTTTGAACTTATTGGATTATTATGTATAAAAAACGACATGCACTTACCTTTGTGGTGATGTTGTTAATCCAACAAGATTGTTGTGATGCAAGTGGAGGAAAGTCATAGTCAATTGGTCCATATTATTTGGTTTCTTGAAGCGCCTTCTACTCTTTAGCAAGTCTGCACAAATCTAACTTTAGATGTTGAGTGTCATGAATTAGTTTGTCAATAGACCATAAACACAAAGACTTCATCAAAAGAACATCTTGTTAAAATATGGCATTGCCTACCAAAGTCAAGTGTTGAGAGGGCCAACGTACTTTCTTATTACTTCAAATTGTTCTTCAAAACTTAAACTCATCTTTGACATCTTTGATCACATCCTTTGATGCCTTTATTGCCAATGTTGGTGCTGGCCCAATTACAAAATTTGTAAAACAATCATTTTGTGAATGCTTAATTTGGGCAATTGAATAAACTTAAAATGCAGAGTATGCAACAGAGGAGCCAACATATTTTTTTAATGAATGCCCGTATTCTGTTGATCTTTAGGCTTCAACTCATCTACTTCTTGGATTTAGGCTTTACTATATTGTAAAATCTCCTTGAATGCCCTTGAAAACTTTGTAACAATTATCATTCTCAGCCTAGTTTGTAAGCTATTTGCGTTGGGTCATTTCAACCAATGCTAAAGAGACAAGTCTTAAGCTAAGTCTAATGATGGTTCTTGGCTTGACTCTTCTTATTCAAGGCCACTACCCTTTATATTTTTTGATGTCAAGCTGTTATTTAGTTTCAATGTTGAACTGATCTCCTTCTAGCTTGGCCTTGTGCATTCCTAGATCAACAAGATCACATGTTGTACAAATTACATAGAAATTAAAAATAGTAATCACATGCAACATGCCCAACATCAAAACACAATGTTGTGAACTTTTAAAAATATCTAAAATTTCAAAACACATGTTGCAATTGGGAAATGCACAATATAGGAGGAAGGATACTCAATGTTTAAAAAAAACACAAAGTAATAGAATAAAAGGAACTTATAAAATTAAGGTGACTTACCCCTTACCACTTTCACCCATAAGTTCATGTATTCAACAAGTTTTCTAATAGCTTCAAAGTTCAAACTTTGAATCATCCTACGACAAGGATAGTAGTTTCTAACCACTTAATATACACTTGCCATTGTGATATAACATGATTCCTTTATGCTTTTACCAAAAATCTATGGTTAAAAATACTAATAGTTTTATGGTACACTATAATTCTTAATACCATAATCAATGTAGAATGTTCTACATTAAGAAAAAGTTTGATTACACCATTCAACACAAAATACTTTTTTTAGAAAAGGACAATTGAGTGGCCATCCAATTCTAGTGCACCAAAAAAAAAAAAAGTAACCATTTGATTCTTTGCTCTTTGAGCAGTGGAGAATCGCACAACAACATAATTTTTACTACTAGAATGGCCTATAGAAAGTAAAATTACATTGAAATGACTTTTTTTTTAGAATTCTCTAAAAAACAAAAATTCATGTTCCATCACATACTAAACATAAAGTACAATGTTATTAGTAAAAGTGAAAAGGTTGTTTTTATATAGTTCATTGGAATTTCTCTTTGGGTAAAGAATATGGGATAACATGTTTGGAATGTGTTTATTAAAAAAAAAACCTATTGTAATTTTATTATGGTAATGTAGACATGTATGTGAAAAGCCTTTGTAAATAAAGTTTTATCAATTTTTCCACATTGATCCATGGCCTTTCAACATTCAAAAGATTTTGTAGCCCTTTTCTTGGGGCATCTAATGTCATAAAAATCACTAGAATCACTTTTTAAATGTGCAAGATATGGTTTATGGAAGTGAAAGCGATGAATGTAAAGTTTAAGCACCAAAACATAATTTATATTTTAAAGCTTAAGATGTATATACATTGGCTTAATGCATTTTCATTTCAAAGATCATTTTTAGAGCTTCAAATTTCACACCCATGGCTTTTTAAATCTTTCAAAACGAATAAGAAATGAAAGAGATACATGGTTTGAAAGAAAGGGGGATAATTTTTTTTCCCTACTTGAATGATTTTTTTTTCTTATTATTATTATTTCCTTTATTATTTTTTAATCTTGTTCTTTTTCCTTTCCTTAATTATTAATTCTTTAAATCATTACATTTCCATAACATCTTTTATAATGCACTTATTATGCATTTCATTTTTTTCATTTACATATCATGTGTATGTGTGTGCATGATTTCATTTCTTTTTTTTTATTGATCCACATTTTTTCAACATTTACCTTTTTTATGTTCATATTCATTTACCTTTATGTTTTAACATATTGTCTTTTTTTTCCAAGTGACCAGGGTGTTGTCCATAGTTAATATGTTTACACCTCCATTTCAAAAAGTATGTGGAAATTGTCATGTACCAGATATCATCATTTTTCCAACGGGTGGTGTTCATTATAATGTTTGTTGTTCAAAATCAATAATTCAAAATTTAAACTATCTTCATGGTTTTATTACAACCAATGATGAACCTATGTTATTAACTATTGAAGGCAAATGGCTTGAAGTAATTGCACACATGACAAAATTTGAATTCTTGGATTTGCCTTGTCCAAAACAAATTCAACTTTTCATTTTAAGTTGCATTCATGGCAAATTTTGATTGTCACCCACATCTACCTTTATTGGCTTTCAAAAAAACATCCAACAATTCATCCCGTAAGCAGAAACCAATTTGAAGGGTGAAGGTTTAATTATTCCTTTGGCAATTATTCCAATGTAGCATGAAACACAAGTTTGATTTTGATGAATCAAAGTCAATTTTTAGACACAAACCCTCTTCTACATTAAGGTTATTAATATTTTTTATATGACCTTTCTTTAATTACCTTTAATATAATATGAATATTTTGTATATGTGGAAACTCCTTATATCAAAATTTTGGTTTAAATGTCCCTTATTATATAATCATTTTCATAATTTTTTCCTAGAGGAAAAGGAAAGTTCTCATAAATCAATTTTATATCAAGTGCCCAAAATAATTTTAAATGCAACATTTTTGTATGTGAAATAATTTTTCAATGAATTTTTTTTTTCATGAAAGTAATTTTTCAAAAGAAAATTTTTAATGCAAAAATTTTTAATTTAAATTTTTGATGCAAATAATTTTTCCATCTAGGTTCAAGCATGATTGGAGTACCACATTTGAACCTTCAGGACTCACTCCAAAGATTTCCAAATTCACCTTCCTCACTTTTCCCATGACTTGTTTTACATTTCACCCATTTTTTATGTCAAATGAAAGAATTTTGTTCCAAATTTATATAAGCTTTTAAAATATCTATTATTTTCACTTATGAAAGTGTAAATAATAAAATTTATCCAATGTGGGCCATATTTATCAATGGCCCAAAATTTTACATTACAATAGTGCATTTGGTTCTTCTCACATTCATACATTTTATACACATTAGCACATAAGGTGTTTATGGTAGAAATCTTGGGCCAAAAAAAATTGTTTAAATATTCTTTATGAATCCTTGAACTTTTTTTTCTCACAAAAAAAAGTTTTGGATTTTTTTCAAAAGCTTGGTAAAAATCTTTAAACTTGTTTGAATTTGACATTCCATGCATATAATAGTACCTTTGTAATGTATCTATCTATGAACAAAATCAAACTTTCAATATGAATGCGTCATTAAGTTTCAATAACATCTTTAAGTTAGGGGTCTAATGAATATAAAATGAGACTATCCTTTTGGGTACCAAATCCATGTTTTGACCTATCTATGCAATTTTCCAATTTAAAGAGTTTTTCAATGCAAAAAAATTTCCCAAAAAAATTGAAATGTAAATAATCTTGAATGAATCATTAATTTTATTTTTTTTGAATGTGTTTATGTTAGAACCGTGCTTTTGTTTATATAGACATCCATTAAATTGAAATCTATAATAACGGAAACACCTTTATTAAATCTTGTTGATTCATCATTTGAACATGTATTGCATTCATATGGCTTTCATCTAGTTTCAACATATAAATATGAAATAGGCAATTGTTTTTTTAATCCTATATATTATTTGTTGAATAATCATTTATCATCTTTTGAATTGAAGCAAAATAGCATGGCACATTTAAAACAATGTTTATATTTAATACAAAAAAAATCAAAAATGTCGTATTCAAGAATTATATCCAAGTTTTTTGTTGATTACATCAAGGCATGGTCACAAATAAACATCAACATGTGACAAAAATGGCATTATGTGCTAATATGAAAGGTTTGTGCAGAGATTTCATTGCAATATTTTAAATGACTAAAGATCTACAAAGGCCAATTTACATTTGGAATAAAGTATCAAAACGCATTATGTCTTGGTGTTGCATGGATTTTCAATCTATACATATAACATATAATTTTCAACATTTTGAACCAATTCAATATGGTAATGGTTTATCTAGGTTTTTGCCTACTTTTCAAGTTAATGATCCCAAAGTTACCATAAATTTAAATGATTTTCCATCTTTTCCAAAATTAGTGGTGCAACAACCTTTTATTCAATTATCACAATTAGTAGTGCATTTTTATTGGAATGAAAAAATTAATTTTGCATTAATGGACATTTTGAAATATAATTAGGATTCACCATTGGAGTATGTTATTTCATTGTTCAACATTTCTTGTAATACAAATGCACCAATTTTCACACAATTTCTTGTGAAACATGATGTTCAATTAAATAAAATAAAACATAATGTTAATATAATTTTAAAAAACATAATTCAATATACATTGACATTTATAATAAAAAAATCCAAGATGTTCCCATAATTTCATGTTTTAGTTGTGAAAGGTTATGTTTTTTAAAACAACTTAAATTATTTAAAAATCAATTATCAAAATAAAATTTTTATATATTTTCAAATTCAAATAGAACCTAATTCAACATCATACATATGTACAAGTTGTTTACATAATATTGATGAAATTAAACTACCCATATATATCAAATACCAAATAAAATTTTTAGAAATAAATTCATTCCATCAATGCAAAAATTAACACAATTAGAATAACATTTTATTTCACCGCATCTTGCTTTTGCTCAAATTTATAAACTCCAAAAATATGGGCAATATATAAAATGCATGGTAGTGTTATTAATGTCCATACAAATTCGGATCAAACTTAATCAATACAACTATGCGTTATCTCATGATGCTATAATAATAGGTGTGTTTCTTAAGTGACATCTTGAATACAAATCACCTTATATGTTAAAAAATGTTCGTCCAAATATGGGGATGGTCATTTTACAAAATTTAATTGAAATGTAACATTATACAAATATTTGAATGTTACCATTGAACATCAATGGGCAAGTTTATTTATTTTTCATATGAATTCAAAATTTCAAATTCCTACTTATTATCATGCATCATTTGATAATTTTGATTACAATAATGAATAAATACATTTTACACAAAAAGATTCAATGATACATAATTTTTTAAATGTTGCAAAAATAATGGATGATGAAAATCTTATATATTTATTGCCCCAAGTCAAAACTTTCACCTTTTAGGTTTATTAAAGATAAACATTTAGAGGAATTAAATTTTCCAACATTGTCATAGATAACTTCAACAATTTTTTGAAGGTTTTTCATAGGGAATTACTTCATAAATCTAGGGATTTTCAACAAATATTTTAAACTTTTTAAAAAAAATTGTTAAAGTTTCCATCTAAAATATCATAGATTTTGGTTAGGTGTGAATACGAAAAGGAAAACTATGTGGTAAAACTTTTAAAGTTTATCAAGTGCAAAATAAACCAAATTTAAATCATATCTTCAAATCCTATTTAGGTTATCGTGATTTGGAAGGTTTGTATAATTCACTTGATTATTTTGAAAGTTCCGAAAAAAATTCTTTGCAATGATTCAACAACTTGGTCCTCCAACATTCTCTATCATTTTTACATCTACTAAAAGATTATAAGATCCTCTCATTAAGCTTTACACACATTATATGCTTCAAGATTAACACTCCTAAATAAAATAGAAAACCTTTGGAATATGTTCATACAACAAAATTGATATGAATTGACATTATCACATGTGCAAAATATTACGATCATAAAACATCTTGTTTATGCAAACTTATCACAAAAAAACGTTCTTTCCTTGATTTTTTTTTTTTTTTTTCATCATTGAATTCTAAAATCATGGGAGTAAACATGACCATGGACTTTTATGGATACAAAATAACCCTATGTATGGAGTGCACACAAATAAAGGAATTGAACAGTTTGTAGACATGTATAATACTTGTGATGTATCATTGTTACTAAACCCATTGCAAAATGCACAACATGAACACACACGTACATGTAAGAAAAAAACCATGTTGTTTGTAGATTTCATTATCCATTACTTCCTATGTGTGAAACAATAATTTTAGAACCTTTTCAAATAAATGAAAATTATCCATTTTCACAACAAAACCTCCATATGCAACTAAACAAAATATTCAATCTTTAAATGATTTAAAAAAAATGAAGATATATCATTTTTTGAATATCTAAAATATCTAAACCTTGATGAAAGTACATAATACTAAATTTGAGAAATAAATTAACAAAACCACACATTTTGTTAAAATGAACTTTTAAAAACATAAAATTAATGCATTTAATATAGGTCCATTAAAACTACATTTTATTATAAAAGAATGCATTACAAATAATATAGATGTAAATACAAGAATTCAAAAATTAGGTAATGTTTTTATTTAATGCCAACAAATCATTACTCAACTTGATGCTTACCTTATGTTTTTTTTACCATAAATATTTCTTTTCGAACATTTCAATTCTTAAAAAAATTTAAAAATAAAATAAAATTGAAAAACATGTTTTTTTGTTAAAATCACAAGTTTCATTAAATGAATTAAAACCAAATTTTATTAATATAATGTGTTCATCAATCATAGACAAATATATTAATCATCCTAATCAATATGAATCATTGTCAGTAATAGAATTTTTTTTTCTAGCATTAAAAAAAATTCAAAATATCACAAACCCAAATCATTAGGTTTGTAAATTATAATAAATGTAAGATATTGAAAATCAGTCAAAAAAAAAGTTTCATTATATTCATCATTTCGAAATTCAAAAAACTCGTAACTTGGAACTAATGTAACTTGGTATGATGCATATTATTAACAACATGATGAAATTTCTAAGATTAAATTTATTTTTAATTACCAAATGCCATACCCAAATGCACAAAAAATGGATGACTGAGTAGATTCAAAATCAAAACCATTGCATTCAACTGACATTTGGATTCATAATATATATATAAATTATGCATGTCCTATAATTCTTGTAACAAACACAATCAATATTGAACATTATGATTTACGATTTGATATAGTTATTCAATCATGTGATGGATCAAACCAAAAATAACAATTTTTAAAAGATGAAAATTTCACAAAATCATCATATTCCATGATGATGGAAAATTTTGAATATCATAGTTTATTTTAAAAATGAAATGAATAAAAAATATTAATATTTGATGATGTTATGCATAGTAAACAATTGTATTTTGATGCACTAATATGTTTATTTTTAACAAGGGGTGCTGGAACTAATAAAAAATTTACATTAAAACTCATAATTCAAAGATTATTATCATTATACAATAGAGACATGTCTTTTGACTTAACAAAAACCAAGGCTTACTTATGGCATCAACACGTAATTTGTTTTTCAATATTAATAATGTAAGAATACATTTAACATCGAACATACATGTCTAAATAATTTTTATCTAGTTTACTAAACTTATTATCAGATTCATTAAATAGGCTTACATGTTGATATGAACAATTATAATTTGTTGTGATGGATGAAATATCAATTATTAATGCTAGAATGTTTAATGTTATAGATAAACTAAGGTCCATAAAACACATTCAAAACAAATTTTTGGTCGTGTTGTTATCATAACAAGTGATTTCTATCGAACACCCCCTATGAAAGATAATTGGATCTTTCAAAATATCAAAAATAATGTTAATGCATTAACACCAAATTTTTGGCAAACATATGTCCAATGTTATAAATTAAATAAAATTATATAACAATTTCATATGGTTTTTATACAAACTTTGAAAAAATTTCGTACTACAACAAAAAATACAAAGGACATTCAATTTATAAAATAAATTTGTAATCAACAACCACCAAACAATTTTACTATTCCATATTTATTTTATGCAAATAAACTTTTCCAAAAACATAATGAAAAATTGTTCACTAACACAATTTAGACATGTTTTAAAACATTAGTGGGATCAAAAACCAATTCTTCGAATGATAATCCTTCAAGAATTGGTTTTTGATCTCACTAATGTTTAAAAACATGGGTCAACATATACAAGAATTGTTTTTGTTAGCTCCTCTCCAACATGAAGATTTTTATGTGGATCCAAAAATACATATAGAAATGAATAGATTGAAAACAATTACAACTTGAATACCATTAATTCCTCAAATAATAAAATTACATAATTATCATGTAATTAATTATACAAGCTTTGAATATAATTTTTTTACGCCAACATTACAAATACATCAATCATGGTCATAACCTTCAAATCTTCCATATTTTATGTTTTATAAAAACAAGAATACACCATGCATCAACAAATGTGGACAAATTTATAAATTCATCAAAGTATTCATATATTTCAATCTATGATGATCATGGGTTAATGATGATGTATGACATACACATGCATTTAGATTCTTTCAATACAATAATTAATGATGGTTCAAAATATATATCAACAATTTTAAATATTAATACACGAAAAGCAATACATATTGTATGTGTGTAAAAAGCTCATTCATGTTCAATTTGTACATTCCTAAACAATCTTCAAACTATAATTCAACATTCTCCCAAACATTGTCCAATCATAATTATGAGAAATATTAATGTTGACATTTAAAAAAATAATAACCAAGCACACTTCCAATGTATAACAAAAAACCATTAATGTCTCCATTTATTTAAAGTGTAACGTTTGTGATTATATGCAAGTAAATGTTGCATTTTTCACCTAATTGATTACTCCCAAAATGTTGGCACCTTGTGGCTTGAATTTGTATTTTTACACTATTTTTCATAGACCATGTGTCAAAAAAATCATAAATATCAATAAGAAGATGAATAAAATTTTGAATGATTTTTTTATCCACACATACATCCATCAAACAACATAACAAAACATTTTTGATGAAAAACTAAACCCAAAATGTGACAAAAACAAATATAAAAGTTGCCAAATTCTCAAACTAAAAAAATAAAAATGAGACGAAGAATAAAAATGTTTCCATGTAAAATATATCCATTCAATATTGATGTTTGTTTCAAACATCAAAATATCTCATGAATATTGTTAAATTTTTTTTACATTATTCAAGTCTCAAAAAATTGGATTTAAAAAAAAAATGATTATTTACAACATTATATTCATTTATATGGCTAAAGGAAAGACAATGAAACTATGGTTTCAATTTTTAAATATTCACAATGAATTTTAAGAGGGTTAGAAAACTTTATTTCTTAGTACAAATGTGAAAAAATAAATAAATCATGATCTTTCGTAAAGCCAACAAATTTTCATCCAATATAACTTGAGTTCATAGTAGAACATTAAATGTAATACCTTATTTTTATTTTTAGGACAGAGCCTCTTGTGGCAGAGCCGCTTGTTTTCATCCTTGTTCCCAAAGATCCTGATATCAAGCCATGTAAAAGCCAGTGCTGTACAACTAGAAACACGACAAGACAACAGACCCCAGCAATTATCAGGGTGGTTCTTAGGATTCAAAACTTTGGTTCTCAAAAGAATTAAGGACCTGGTTGTGGTATACAACTATGGTTCTCAAAAACTTCAAACAATCACACAACCATCCAGAAAACTTCTGGTCCTTTACCAGTTTCATCCAGGGCGTAAGAGTGTATGCTTATTGTTGTCCTTCAAAAGGAGAACCTAATCCTTCATGGCCAAAAACAAATTGACCCTCAAACCTGAAAGGGCAATAGTCCGATGAATCCTTCAATCTGAAGGACACTTCAAAAAAGTTCCTTCCAAATAAAAAAGTACTTGTGTCACCTTATTATACATATTATATGCTTAGTGAAAATAGTGTCACCTTATTTCATCAACTTGGCATTCTAGGCCCAAATTTCAATTTTCAAGTGCTTCTCAACTTTCAATCTTCACCAATTTATTGATCTGTTGTTTATGAATTCTAACGATTTGAATGTGGTGGAAGACTTCGAAGCTGTTTTGTAGTATTCCTCATTAGCACAAGGTTGAATATGCATATTATTGTTTCATGTGGTTATGGCAAGATAAATTTTGCATTCCTACAAGTATAACATCATGTGGATATAGTGTTTGTCAATAGAATCTCATCAGGTCTTCCCTAAGTTTGGAAACCTTGAATTGTTTAACAGGTATATCAGGAATGGTCTTAATATACAATTGTTAGCTTGGGATTTAGACTCTCTCAAACAGAAATGGGTGGAAAAAGAATAAAGTTTGAATTCTCAAACACATTATTTCTATGAGTTTGTTATACCTGGTACCCATTTGCCTTTGGTTTAACTATTTTTTGATTGTTAGTGTCCATAAATATATTCTGAGATCAATGAAAATTGTATGTGTGAATTGAGAACATATGTAGTTCATAACAAGTTACACACAAGCATGGACCATCCACAATTAGTGCTTTCATTTGTAGTTTTTGATAGTCATTCATATGTGTGCCAAATTTCAAGGACAATCATGTAACCATATGTTTCAATGTGCACTCAGATTATGCACACTTAAATATTTTATAGCTGACATGTATGATTCATCGAAAAAGTCCATTCGTATCTTTGAATTTTGAATGTGAGATTTATGTTGCATATTCTTTATACAAGGTGAGCTTCAGTACACTCCACTTTGAAGGGTGGAATTTGCAGTAGCCTTTCACTTCAGAGTGCCACTCTACCTTTCAAACTTAAGGCATGTGTTCATCCATTTAGGTCCACTCGTACATTAGAGCCCAAGAACTATCCCAACTGAAAATCAAACACTCCAAGAAACAACAGGATTGTAGCTTTCAAATCAAACACTCCAAAAAACAACTGGATTGTAGCTTTCCAGACCGCTTATCCACCCAGGTACTCTACTCCAGTTCTCTCCTCCCAGAATGAAAGATACACTGCCCTTCACATCCACAACTAGTAAAGAAAGCACACCAGCTGGTTGATGTTCACATAGATTATGTCTGTAGGAAATCAGCACCATTTTCTGTCTAGACCAGAACATTTAATCTGCTAACTACTTTTGAACTGTGCATCTGCTTGATTCTGGTTGTAAATCCATTAAAGCTTGGTGCACAATGGACCCTATTTACAGCTTGCATTTCCTCTCCATTCAAGTGCATCACATGAAAAGAAACCCAATTTTGAGGGCTGTAGTTACTGCAAGCTTGGAAAGACTACCGAGGCAGCAGCATCGCAACTGGATGGCTCGATGGATAGAAATACAAGCATGTCACTTTCATCTGAATCAGATCAAAGCTCCTGAATTATTAATCCATTCAACCTCGGGGAAGGATGAATCCAGTATTTCTTCCTCTTTATGCTTGTACAGTAACCAGAATGAAACAAAAGTTTGAGGGCCACTGTTACTATAAGTTTGGAATGATGGCCAAGGAAGCAGAATTAAAACTGAGTACCTTGATGGAGTCAGAGAAAAGCATGTCACTTTCTCCTGAATCAGATTCCACCTGCCGAGTTATTATCTGCTGCTTGCTTTATTGTGAGAGCAGCTCTCACCACATTGCCCCTTGTTAACAGCCCCACCTATACACAAGGTACAAAAGGATAGGATTCCCTCAGTCAAGCCTGAGGTAAGCAGCTCATAGTTGTCCTGCCCAAACAAGATGAATTTGTCAAGGGGCACCAGCTTACCAATTTCCCTGCATCATCAACAACTGGCAATCTCCTGAACTTGGTATCCAGCAAAACCCTATGGCCACCACACCACAAGCTCATCCCTCAGTTCACACCAAACTCCCCAAACAGAGATAAATTGATGGTTTGGAACAGCTACGAGAAAAAGGAATGCTTGCACATCGAAGGACTTCAAGATTTCATTTGCAATCGACATGCAAAATATTCACCTGACATCACCCCAAGCAATATGTGGATCTTCTGCAAAGGTGGCCTTGCAAAATGAGCAAAACCAGTTGCTCTTATTTTAAAACTAGCTATAAAAGCCCACAGTGTTCTTAACTCTGTGCAATATAAGTCCTTCATAATGCTGTGTACTAGATAACCCTGCCAGCATTCCTTGGAAAAAACTAGTTCTCACATTCACTCTAAATCATGGCTTAAGGAAAAGGAAATGCAATTGGAGTGCATACTGACTTCATGTCTCCTAGAATCAATCAGGTTCAGCAGAAATAATACTGGGCTTCAAATTTTCACTGAAAATCCCTGATAAGATCAGAATTGGCAAAGCACAAGAATAAAGACCAACCCATGGACTACTTTGGACACAGCATTGGAGTTGGGCATACCTAGCAGCATCTTCTAGGTTGGTTGACTCTCGCACAACAAGAGGTGATGGGGTCATCACCTCACCAACAGTTTTTCCATGTGTTTTGAGTAACAGCTTTTGGATCTCCTTGAAGGCCTGGAAAATGATCTCAATGCTACAAATCTGAGCCGGTCTTCCCAACAAGAGATGGACTTTGAAATATCATCAAACAAACATGAAGGGACATATTCAAAACAACACATCATGTAAGGTTAAGGTGAGGTCCCATCAAAACAACTGCATGATGATCTTCAAAAATAAACTAATGCTAAGAATAGGACCAAACAAACATTTGGTTATCATTTTGGAATTGAGATGCAAGCTTATGTACAAACTGACTACATGCAGAGAAATCCATCAGCAAAAATAACTGATGGTGTCACAGGCATATAGAACTTTTCTATTACAGTTACAGTTGTTGACAAGTTCTTTCTCAACTCTGGTGTCTACATTGAAGAAACAGCATTGTACCAGGTTCCCAAAAAACACCAGTCGGGGGGAAAACAAAACATGACAAAGTAAATGCACTTACTTTCCATGTGCGACCAGCCTCTGGGAAAAGGCCAGTTTCAGTTTCTCTTGACCTGTTGCCTGCAACATGAGCAGAATCACATTTAGTCATGCATTCCTAATTCAATCACATCTCTCAGACTTTGCACATCCTGTCTCCTCCCTCCAAAGCCTCCAAACAGGTTACTGAAAAGCCTTACATAAGCTACAATCAGGATCTCACACCTTGTGATCACACCAATTGCTAAGACTGGCAACTCAACGAGACTCAACCATATGTAAGAAGTACCAGAGATAGAGTCGAGGGCCAACAAGTCATAATCAGAAACAACCCCAACCTGTGCACAAAACAGCAGCAAGTGTCAAATGTGGCAAAATGCAGAGCCACACACATAAGCTGAGCTATTTCATCATGACACCACTGCAGCAATCCATTCAATAAAACCTGCACCAAAACCCTAACACCATTGCAGCTATGCATTCATAAAACCTACAGCAAAACCCTCACACCATTGCAGCTATGATTTGATCAAACCTACACCATAACCTTGACACAACACTGAACAAACATGTTGATTCTAATCCTGCAGAGATTAGTCCGTTTGTGAATGCTAGCTAGGAAATTACTGGCACGTTGTTTACATGCGAATGGCCACAAGGAGAAGATGCCTAATGGCAGGCACCATACCAGTCTGCCCGTATCATCCACCACAGGCAATCCTGTAATCCGATGACTGACTAAAAGCTCCAAAGCTGTAGAAACCGACCAGTAGGCACATGGCAAATGTGTCAGTAGCCAGCACTGCCGCCATGCAATGAAGGAAACATCATTTTCACGGAGGAGCCTCAGACCAAAGAAACTTAGGAAGGGACGCCCCCGTACCTTCATCAACAGTTGTGCTAGCTTCTACCACAACCAAATCTTCTCGACGCGTCATGAAATCGCCTACCGCGTACTGGTCCTGCTTTTGCTGCAGGAACAAAATTGGAGTTAAGCACGTCCCACAAGCAAAGACAACAGAAGCCGCAAGACCAAAAAAATGAAAACATGCAGCCCGGAAATCCGAGGCTCGGACCACAAGATGAAGGAAAAGCGGGGGGGGAGAAAGTTTACCGTAGACTCGCTTTCCGTGAACAGATTCCGCAGCGACAAGTATGTCCTGGAATTGGATTTGGCAACGGACCTCGTCCCGGTAGAACCTTGTTTCCTGGTCGATCCACGCATGTCAAGTCTGCCCCCGCCGCAAGACAGGATTCTATCCTGGGCGACGGAAACCACGGACGAGGATGTCACTGCTGCTGGAGCAGTGAATGGAGCTAAACCATAGCAGTGCGCTACGATGGCGTGGGAAGTTTTGAGCTGCAGCAGCAACGGAGAGGCGTGAGAGAAGCTAGCGAGGTCCATGGCACGACAAGCCATGGCCACTGGCTCTTCTCCCGACACAACAACGACGCAATGCAGGATGATGCAATGCACGGCGCTGAACACTGTTTTCCGGAATCCTGACTCCGGATGGATGAATCTCTCTGCCTTTGGTTCAGTGATTCAATGGATGAATTCCCTGCCTCATCCTCTCTTTTTTTCAAAAGAAACCAAAATGTGGGCTCTGGAACATAATTTGTTCCATTGCCCCTTTGTGACCCACTTTAGGCTTTTAGGGCTTCTAGCTCGGACTTGGGTCCTCTCTAGTTGTTCACCCTCATGCTGAGTGCTTTGTTGGCCTTGCGTACACAGGCAAGGATATTGTGTTGAAGTCATGATAGAGTATAGCAGCTTAATGGATTTTGGCCCCTAGGTAGTAGATCTATTTTTATATGCGGATTTTTGCAAGATGATATTTTGGCTTGTGTTGAAACTTGAGATTAGTTATAGAGTTATGATATCTTGAAGGATTTTGGTATCTTTATGAGGGTTTTTTTAAGCTTATATTTTTGCATGGTGAAATATTTGAATTTCCAAAATTCTTCTTTTGCCTCAAGATACTTTTTTAATGTAAATGGCAAGGCCACAGTGGGACACACACCCTGTTTAATAAAGCTTGGCAGTGTTTCATCACAAAATGTCTGCCCAAGGGCAAGGGCATTACCAGCTCTTGCATTGGGGTCGGGCTTTAAACAGTGTAAAAATTGATGCAACCTTTAGAGAGTGAGGGGGGCTAAAGGTGCATTCACACTTGATGTTAAGGACTCTACATTGAGTCCCTGAACACCATGCTAGCCATTTAAAGGTCTGTTCACACAAGAAGTTAACATGGTTGATAAAAAATGTGATAACTAAATCTATTCAAACTGGAAAACAATAACATGTAATTTAGTTGACGTCAAACATGATGCCGTAGTTCCAAAGTTAAGCAAATTGTTAATACATTGCTACAATGTTTGATGAGAACTTCAAAAAATGAAGATTTTAAAGTTTGTCATCATCATTAGCCTAACAACTCAAAATCCTATCTAATAGTTTATAAATGAGGTTGTTTATTGACAAGGTTCATTCTCCCATGCCTTGCCATCAACCCCGCACTGTACCATGCCCAAAGTTCGCTCTCCCACCTTTTGCCATTGCCTTTGTTTTTTTGTCACACTCCATGCTCTACACACTTGTTACACCCGTAGCTTGCCATCATCCTCACACTTGTCACACTTGCAACTTGCCATCATCGTCATGTTTTGCGTGCATGTTGCACCAACAATTTGCCATTGCCTTTACGCTTCTTGCACTAGTAGCTTGCCATCACACTACAATGATATCAACTATAATGGACAAGTCAAGATTAAATTCAAAAAACAGAAACAGAATAGGTAGAAGTAACTCACAACACTATAACTGGAAACAAGAGGAGACAAATATGATGGATAGAAACAATTCAACAAACAATGTGAAAGGAAAAGGTAGAGGCAAAGGAAATAGAGGTCCTTCATGCCACCACAACACAAATTGGGGTCATGATGAGGTCACAACCTTGATTAATTATAAGCACAAAGAGCAAATCGCATTGAAGCAAGTCATCGATCCACACACCAACATGATTTTTGCAATATAGTGTTGGAACAAGTTAACAAATGATCGAACTTGTAAGCAATCACACACTCCAAGATTCCAAAAATTGGCAAAATGTGCAAAAACAAGTGAAATGCATCCATGGTGATTACAAGTGAATTTCAAATTACCACAAAGGCACTAGCAATAACACTTTATACTTGGATTTGACTTTAGAAGAGCAAAACAAATTTCATTTGCCAAAATAGTACAATGAAAACTACTACAATGCGATTGAAGCTTCTTAGGGAACAATAATAATCAATGTTCCAATCCATGTGAGGGCTTTACAAGAAGAAGGTGATGGAGTCTATGCACCACAAAGAGAAAAGGAGGAGGAACATTTCTCGACACAACTAGTTACTTGATCTCTGATGCAAGAGTTGCTAGCAAAAGATGATGTTCTTGAAGAGAACCAAGAGCTTCTTCAATTCAACCAAGGCATAAATCCAGACAATGCAATCAACCTGGATGACTTTTCATAATCTTTTGGACCAAACAATGCCCCTTTACATCCTTCATTTATAAATCTTGGTAGTGATTCTAATTTTACAAAACCTATGATAGTTAGCACAAATCCAACACATGGAGCAACCAACACACATCTAACACATGTAACAGAAACAATTCCTAGAAGCATTGGAATCAAGAAGAAAATATCATTAGTTTTTATGCCTATCATTAAAGCCTTTAATAAGGCCCTAGATTGGATCAACACAAACCAACTTGAGATTGACAAGAACACTTGACCAAGTTTCATAAAAAGACTTTCAAGCAACATCTCAAATATTTAAAGGAAAGGGATAATAAGGCTTACAAAATGAACAAGAATATGGTGAATGTTTTAGCAAACTTCAATTCTATAATGTGTCATGCCTTCATAAAAGATCAAATTCAAATGTTTACACCAATCAACATTTCTAATTTGTCATTCGATGAATAGCCATTGTCGGATAGTTAAGAAACAAATGAAGACTAGTTGCAATTAGTATTCATTTGAAAAAGACATTTCCAAGTTTAGTTCATCTGACATTTCAATTTAACATTTCATTTTTTTTGAATTAAACAACGACATTTAACTAAACAACAATAGTGAAGCTTACTTTTAATCTTCATTGAAATAGACAACAACATTGAATCAAATAACAACAATAGAACTTATTTTCAATGCTCATTGAAATGGGCAACAAAATTGAATTAAACAATAGTAATGGAGCTTACCTTCAATCCTCGTTTAGACAGGTAACATCGTTGATTTAAACAATAATAATCCATAGATTACCTTCAATCCTCATTTAGATAGGTAACATCATTGAACTAAACAACAATAATCTAGAACTTACCTTCAATCTTCATTGAAGTAGGCAGCATCATTGAACTAAACAACAATAGTGAAGTTTACTTTGAATTCAACATCACAACAAAGTTTTTTCGAAAGCCCTTTGTGACAATAGAGAAAAGCCAAATTCCCCCCCTTGCTTTTTGCGTTATCTTATTTCCACCCCGAGGAATTGAATTACACAATGAAATCCACTAATTATTTTGGTTCTTTTGTAAATGTTGTTCGGATTTCCTATGTGAAATATACTTGTGAGGGGGTTTTTCTAAATTTTTTTAAAGGCATGAAGGTTTGCCTTTTTAATTACATGGTGAAATTCACCAATTAATTTGGTTCTTTTGTAAATGTTGCTTAGATTTCCTCTATGAAATCTACTTGTGAAGGAGTTTTCTTGAAAATTTTCTCTAGCTTGAAATTTTGCCTTCAATCATATTTTTCATGACAAGTTTTTTAAAAAATTTCCTTGGGTCTTACCTTTGAAACAAGTTTTTTTAAAAAAAAACCCTATGCAACAAATTTGCTTGTCACAACGATGATTTAATATTTGCTACATGTAGCATTTGAAGCAAAACCCCCCTTTTTCATAGTTTCTTTAATGTGATAAGAGACAATAAAGATGAAAACTTGAAATTCCAGACACATTGTTCCACATGGAGAAAATCTACACAATTTTATTTTTTTTCTAACATTTCATTTCCATAATTGCGACAAGTTAGTTATTAATACAAAGTACAAACATGAAAATAGAAAACACTTAAAGCCGAAAATCCTTCCAAGTTCCAAATTCGAATTAGTGTTTTTTTTGTGACAATTTTTTTCCATTAGTGAACACAAAAAAAAGGGTTTACACACACTATCATTACACCAAAATGCATCTAGTTCATTCCATGTTTCACTAGATTTTGAATGAATTTGGACATTTTTACCATGATGAAACTAGTCAACCTTCAAGTGAACAAGGACTAATTGTTATAAATAGTGAATTGGTCCACTAGTACCTAGGTTACTTTTAAGTGAAATACAAATTTACCAAGCCATTTCACTTGCTAGTTAATTAACTAGGTAGCATGGAAATCAATTAAATTTAAATTATTTAATATTATATTTAATATTATTGATAATTTCATAATTTTCAACCTATGAATTATTGACATGTGTAACCTATGTTAGGTTTAAAACTTAACTTAGGTACATAAGCCATGTAATCAACCTAAGTAGGCACTTCTAATGAATTATATAGGAGAATATTTAATCCACTTACCATTGTTGACCACAAACAAACCATTTGTGAAGTTTGATCCCTTGACTTTTAAGATGAAAGCAAACACCTTTACCATTAAATCATTACACTTATTGTGATAATGTGTTACATTGCATTCTATTTATCAAATATTTCATTTTAAACATTACGAAAACTTTGAAAATTCATATTTTATTGACAGTTTGTCCAAATAAATTATTAAAATTTAATTTAAATTTTTTCTCAATAATGTACATAATTACATTTATTTCCTTTTGAAAGTGTAAAATTATTTGAAGAATTATTTTTTGAATATCATTATTAATAACATTTCAATGACCATTTTTTGAATTTTTAAAAAAAATAAATGGATATTTTTTATTAATATAATAATATTATTTATGTTAGGCTACATTCAACTATTTTCAGGCTACTTTTCATTGTTATAGGTTATTTCACCTTACATTATTTACAACTATTTATGGCTATTTTCATTTTTTTGATTATTTTTAACTATTTCACCTTAGGTTACTTTGGTTATTCTAAGTTACTTGTGGCTATTTTTTGTTATTTCATCTTAAGCTATTTTCGATTATTGTAAGTTATTTCACTTTAAATTATTTGTGGCTATTATAAGTTATTTTATCTTAGGTTATTTTTTGTTATTATAAGTTTTTTTTGTTATTTTAAACTATTTCATCTTGGGCTATTTTCAACTATTATAATTATTATTTTTATTCTAAATTATTTCATCTTAGGCTATTTTTGGTCATGTGAAGCTATTATTGGTTATTTTTGGTTATTGAAAATTATTTCACTTTATGTTATTATTGGTTATTTTAGGTTATATTACCATAGGCTATTTATGGTTGTTTTATTGGTGGTTATTGTTGGTTATTCTATTGGTGGCTATTAGGTTGGTGGTTATCGAGTGTTCTTTTATTAGTGACTATTATATTAGTTGTTATTAATGAATATTTTATTAATGGCTATTGATAATTTTTTACTGGTGGTTATTAATCATTATTTTATTGTGGCTATTAATGGGTATTATATTAATGACTATTAATAATTATTAATAATTATTTTATTGATGGGGCTATTGATGATTATTTTATTAATGGTTATTGGTGGTTATTTTATTAATGGTTATTGGTGGTTATTTTATTAATGGTTATTAGTGGTTATTTTATTAATGGTTATTGGTGGTTATTTTATTAATGGTTATTGGTAGTTATTACTGGGTATTCTATTGTAAGCCATTGGTGGTTATTAATGGTTATTTTATTAGTGGCTATTAATGTTTATTTTATAAGTGATTATTAATGGTTATTTGATTAATGGCTATTGGTGGTTATTGGTAGTTATTTTATTAATAACTATTTTCAATTATTTTATGTTATATTACAATTATTGATGGTTATTTTATTATGAATTATTGTTGAATATTTTAGGTTATATTATGGTAAGCTATTAGTAATTATTTTATTGTACATTATTTTAAATTATTTTTCATAATTTATTATAGGTTATTTTACTTTAAGTCATTATATTTAATTTTAAATTATTTTAAATTGTTATAGTTATGATAAAATAACTTATAATAACATAAAGTAGAATGAGCTTAAATAACCTAAAGTATAAATGAAATAACATATATTAACTTGAAATAAAATAATTTAAGGTATTATCTAAAGTTTGTTGAATAATTTAATTTAAAATAATTTAAAGTAAAAAGCCTATAATAAGTTAACTAGGATACCTTAAAGTAAAATAACATATAATAGTTTATGGTATAATAGTTTATAATAACTTAGGGTAGAGTTTATAATAACTAAAATAGCTTAAAATAATATAAGGTGTATTATAAAATAACATCGGGTATTTAATACAATAACATAAAAATAAACCTATTTACCACAATAAATTATAATAGTGAATTATGTCAATTAATGGTGAAACACGATGTCTACATAGTGACATTATAATGAAATAACTTTAATCAAGGTGAAATCAGTAAAGTGCAATAAACTTATTTCACTTTTAAGGTCCCATAGTGATTTAGGCTAGTGAACTACACCCCACTTTTGTACTAGTGTGTGTAAATGTGCCAAATGGAAGATTATTTTAAAATCCACAAAATTTACAAAAAGAAAATGAGTAAAAACAATAACCTTACATTTTAATCTAAAACCCATGATTCTGCAATTCACATAATCCATTTGCAAAATCCACAAATTGATCCAAATTTTCAAAACCCATTCTTTGAAATCCCAATAATCCATTTGTAAAATCCATGACATGATAATTAGGGACATGGTTTTTTGTTGTTATATACCTAAATAATGTTGAATGTGGTTGAACACTACCATAACTAAGCAACATTGTACTTGAAGAAATTTCTTCATTAAATTGTTAAGCAATTGTTCATCTAGAGATGCAATAGATTTTTAAGTCCATTAGATTATCAATGAAGTACACCTAACCCCATAACATCATCAACCACATCCTTTCATCTTTTTCTTGTGATTTTGTGAAGTTCATTTGTGGGATCAATATGTGATTGATTGTAATTTGGGATTATTACAACTCATAATATGCATTGACCATTGTAAAAGTGCTTGCTCCCTACAAATTGGATTGCGATTGTAACATTGTGTACCCATGTTTTGTCACCTAAACATGTTTGTTTTGAGAGCCCAAACTAAACTCACCAAAGATATGCTTTATTATGATTTGGATATTTAAAAGGCCAAGTGCTTGTGGTGGTTTTCAAAAATTAAATATGTAATTCTTGGATGATTGATTAACATTTTGAAATTATTAATTTTGGCATATAATAATTTTATCGTTCTTTAATATTTCTAGCTACTTAAAGGGGAATTTTTTTAAAAAATTGGAGATTTAAAACTTTCAATTACTCACTTTTGACTATTGAAACCCTTGAAAAATATTTCTATATTGATATTTAACTTTTAATTTCACTTTCTGTTGAAATTTTGCTAATAAAAAAAAGACTGCCTTCAATATAGACCACACTTAGCCCTCACATGATTATAATCACTTTAAGATTATAAATATATTTAAATGTTAATTTATAACAATTGTTAATTTCGTCTTAAATTATTAATTGATTTAAAATTATAAATCTTTAACTAACTAGACTACATTGCAAATCCGCATCGACCAGAAGCTCATGTTTGGCCTTTTTGTTCTCATTCAAATCCTTCATTGGATCCCCCATCAACTTTCATCACCTTTCCATGTTTAAAATAAATTAAATTAAATTAAAAACTATTTATCTTTCCTGGTTTTGCTCTCCAGTTTTGATCAAACCTTAATGTGAACATTTGTTCCAACTATTTGGCCAAAACCCTAAACTTCAATAGTAGTAACTGACTCTACCAAGCCAATGAGAAATCTAGGTGAAAGGACATTAAGGCCCCCCAAAATTGTAATCACACGTATAATCTTTCTACAATTAATTTTTTGGTAATGCATGTACATCACATCTTGGATTATTTTTGTTTTTTTTAAAGTGTATTTGATTAGCTTTAGACTTCATCTAATCAATTTTTTTGTAAATTTAACAAACATTGAAAAATTTGAACATATGGAATATATTTGTGACAAAATAATATTTGTCACAAAGTTTGAAATTTTGAATATATACTTCAAAACTAAGGTTGTGAATAAAATTCTTGGGGTGAATTTTTTTATGGTGTATGATATTGATATACATTAATTAAATCTTGAAAAATTTAAAACTTTAAAGTTTTTAGATGAAATTCCATTCAAAAAATGTGTTTTTTTGTATTTGTTTAGCAATGAATGCATAATAATATCTTATTTTTAGGGGAAAACCACTATCGTGTAAAAGAAAAGGAGACTTTATAGATGGGCATTGCATCATTTTTTCAATTTTCTTTTATTTGGTAATGTTTTATGAACCATAAACATAGGTGTTATGGCCTTTGAAAAACTGTAAATTATATATTCAATGTACATTGATTTCTTGCAATCCTTTTCATCTAACCATTGGACCAAAATTAATTAACTCGAAATGAACTTTGAGTTCAAAAATGTTGTTGTGCAAATTCTCAAGTTTTTTACTTATGTTTAGGATAATCAAAGGATGCCATCAAAATTTTAACTTACTACGTACTATAATACTTGTTTTACATCACCTTTTTTGACAAAAGTGGTTCACCCTTAGTGTGTTTTCACCCATCTAGCAAAACTTATAACACCCTACTCCTGTTCTGGCTCAATGGAACCCCTCGTTCCTCTAACTTTATTAGATGTTTTTATGAATTGGGTCCTTGGAAAATTTCTGAAAAAGGATACTTGTAACCTAATTTCAAAGCTTGGAACCACAGGTCTAGCAATTGTAATTTGGGAGCTCCCAATTTGTTGGGCCAAGGTTGCTCCTTCCACAATTTTTGCATTAATAACTACAAGCTTCTGGCATCAAGGTGTGGTCACCGACACTATTTCTTAATTTTGATACAATCAAATTATTGTCTTTTTACATCACATTTGTCGAAAACATAGGAAACCATACATATAAATTCTTGAAAACTTGATGCTTTAGATCGAAATATCAGCAAGTGAATTACTCATAAATAATAAGTCTTGTTCCAAACAATCACCAAAGAATGCATTGATCAAGTAGCAGTTCACATTAACTCATGAAGCCATGTCTTTAGGTTTTTATTCTTGTCAAGAAATATCTACATTATCTACTTCCTTTCATATCATTTGCCATATATCATGAGCATTGAAACACAAGTGTGTATGACAGTCCATACAATTAAATCTTTGGTAGCATCTATTAGTGGTGTTACACCTTGACATCACATGATCTAATATTGAAAAGTCAATGAAAAGCGTGCACAATGGGGATGCAATATGAAGGGGGTTCTAACTACTTGTTAGTCGAGATTTTTGCATCAACCCTAGAAATTACATCACTAACACACATGTTTGCAACTTTTGATTCGCACCCATTATTTCTAAAGATTTTGAAGATTTTGAGTTGTATGGGCATGTCTAACAACACAATACAATTCCCTCGATTAACCAATAAGGTTGTTGGGTTTGAAAGTTGGTAAGAATGACTCAATCTTGGTTATCACATACACATTAGGAATGTAGGTATGGATTGGAGTCTTTCAAACCAATATATCCAATTACTATTTGGTCAAATTGATCAATCATTTTTAGGCTAATGTTTTTTAATAAAAATAGGTCATTTATAACAAAATGTTTTTTCTTTTTGAGGTTTGATTCCAATGAAGTTTTCACAATCATTATCTCCTTTTATTTGTATAACATGTAATGACGAATAAGCCAAAACTGATTTTTTGAAATATTAAATCAATTTAGAGAGCATAAACAATTTTTTTTTCAAATTTGTTTTTATAACCATGTGGAGTGTGGTTGTTTGCTTCAAATGGCATGTTGACTAGAGAATTTCATGTTAATTTAGTGAGGGATTGGATATAAGAAAACATGTGGTAATCTCTCAAGGGGTGGGTTTAATGCCTAAAAGTAAGAACCAATCGATCACAAGATGATAAATTTTAACACATGTTGCACCTATATGAGATGGGGCAAGTCAAAAGGAAGTGGTACAATATTGTAGCCTAGGGCCAGTTTTCACATGGAAAAAATGAATAATTTTTAAAACAAAAATTGAAAAAATTGATTTTTTTCCCATGATCTACTATGATATTGTCACATTCGGAATGAAATTATTCAGATTGTACCCTACAATAATTATGATAGTTATCAAAACCTTAGCCTCATATTTTCATTTTAAAAAAAATCATTATTTAAAAAATGATTTAATAACAAAATTAACCTGAAAGGATACAATAAGTACTCAAGTTTTGATTATGTGTTATAGCTTTCTGATCTCTTCCTACCTCTAGCAATTGCAAGGTGGTGTAAAGTCATATGGTGTCATATTTTGGCCTAATTTTTGTGTTATGATTGCTTGACTATAGCCTCTATTAGTTTGTAATAGGTTGTAACAATGAGAAGGTGTTTGATGCCTTGAATTGACGTAGAAATGTTTGATAATGGCTTGGGCAACACTTGCCCACCCTCAAATGGTGCTTATCAAAGTGTCAGATCTTGTAATCCATCAAGCCATTGAGCTTTATTTTCTTTTTTTTGGGGCTAGAACACAACTCACCCATGATACTCACTTCAAATCCAACAATTGGTTTATTAGTTTGATCTCTAAATTCTTAGATTTCAAAAATGTTCACAACCTCCAGGATGCTTTAGGCATTTAGGCTTGGTAAACAAAAGAAAAAAAGTGGGGAAAGTCACACAATCACAAGCCATAAATGACATGACATGATTCATTTTGTCTTTCTTTTCAACACATTATTGCCCAACAAGTGAAGAATGCCTCAAATTGCAGAGAGGCTGGTGCAAAGCTACAATCAGCCTATCTGCAACTATTCCATTTGGTTGTGAATTCAGGCCCCAAAGTGTGGAAACTCTTGGCTCTAAATTTCCTAGCCAGTTGCTGACAATGTTAGCAGTTGCATTGGCAAGATGCCAGATGTGAACAAATTGGAAGGTTGAAGATTGAAAATGCTAACATCAACTGAATTATATGAGCCCATTCAATAGGCATGGAAATATGTTAGAAAGCTCGAGTAGACTGTAGCTGGAAATGCAAATGGTTGTTTGATCAAAGATGCAAACAAGTTGTGGCTCATGAGCAAACAGTTCACAAGGAGCAGCCCAGAATCTTCTTCATTCATGAAACAGTATGTTGCAAAGAATCGGATTTGCCAATTAGATCCTTATGGATAGCAAGACAAGGAACATGCCAGATCTTCATTTATGAAGAAAATTTGTCATGAAAAATCAAATTGCAAATTAGATCCTCATGGATATAAGATCCACTAGTAGGGGACCAAATAGAGGGTGTGGTGGGTTGGTGGAGATGCACTTATTTGAACTGTAAATAAATTTTTTTTGGGTCAGAACTCAGGACTCTCCATCAAATATCCTGTGCTCATTGAAAGAATTTGATACTATGGAATGCTCCAACACCCAGTAGCAAAAGTGGAAGCAAATTCAATGGAATGGAAATACTGTCTCATGAAGCAGTTAGAGCAGCTCCACTGGTGATTAGTATGTGTTCAAATTTGATTCAAATATACCAAACTCAGTCAAATAGGGATCACAATTTTGACAAATCCTTCACCAATGCTCATGGTGCAGCAAGTACCCGTTACACAGTCTGTAGGTTGAATTGGGGTTGCTGGGGGTGAATGTTTCTTAAAGACATTATCTAATTCAATAGCCAAGTCTATGTGTATGCTAAGGCCCCACGGTGGGGACATTCCTGAAATAAGGGGCCTAGAACAATGCGGTATCTGACCTAGCATTTGTTTACTATGAAATTCCAAGTCTATATCTTTAAGATCATTGTAGGTTAAGAGTTAAGATGAAACAATAGTTTTTGAGTTTCTGTGTTTCTGCCAGTTTTCAAACCTCACTATTGATATTGATGTAAGTTGATAATCTCTTGTTACATAATGAAATCATCTTTTGTTGTGGTTTGTTTCTTTTGTGTTGACACATTATCACCAAGTCATATTGCATGTTTGTCATATGCTTATTTGTTGCAGGCAGTTGGTAGCTCTTTCTATTTCTCCTTGATTTTCAAGCTCCTAGTTAGTAATAATTAACTTGCTTGGGCTCTGGTCCTTCTTTCTTTTTTTTTGTTGGGTATTTTTATATCCTTGGGTTAGGTTTGGGGTATGTGTATAGAAAATGTCATATAGGATTTTATTTTTTTTAAATTAAAAAATTGAGTCTAGATATCATCCTTTACTTTTTTTTGAAAGTTCAGGATATATAAACGTTTGAATTGCAAACTTGATGTCATGTTTGCCATGTGAAGGTGATCCATGTTTCACCCATGCATGTGTTTTTGACAATAGAAGGTGAGTTTGGTGTCATGTTTGCCATGTGAAGATGATTCATATTTCACCTATGCACGTGTTTTTGACAATAGAAGGTAATTTTGATGACATCAAATTGTGTGTGCGATCATTAAATCATTGAAAAACTATTTAACATCTTCATTTTCTTAATCATTCTTGATTACTAAGTTGATTTTTAAGCCCACACCTACATTCATATCTACACCAATAATACTTCATGTGAAAATATGACACAAAGTAAATCTATATCTATATTCTAATGACAATGATTCATTAGAATTGATTTTAGGTTCCATAAGTTGTCCTTTGGACAATTTCAAATTGGAATATATTTAGTTACTTTTCAAATAAAGAGGAATAGAAAGGTGTCTTTTCAAAAAAAAAAATTCCCCCTCCAACATGATAGTCATGAATAGATTTTAAATATCTTTTTCACCGATTTGCATGTCATTTCTTTTCATTTCAGTTGAATTGAATGGAATTTGGATTCAATTTGATTAAATTTGAATTGAGCTGAATTGACTATGAATTCAAATTATTTAAATTCAATTCAAATTGCATGCAATATCATTCAATACTTCCATTCAAATGAAACTTAATTTCCTCAAAAATCAGTTCATGTTATCTATGTTAAAGTAATCTAATAAAATATTTCAAGTTTAATTACTTAACCCCTTTCCCTTACTCATTACATTGACATGAAAAAGCACAACATACTTTGGGAATTTGGGATATATAGTCATGAACTATTATAAACCATAGGGGAACACAAGAAGAAAAATAGAAGCATGGGGGGGGAGTAATTCAATTGATTTGGAACCTTGAGCTTGAGGCCAAGGGCATTACACTCATGTAAATTAAGAATGTCAATTATACCATGAATGATATAAATGGTTTTTGATTGTTGAGTTTTTAATGCCCTTTTTTATGGGCAGGTCCCTTTAATGTTCCACTACACCAAGATATGAATAATCACCTTGTTCACATATAAAGAAAAAAATGACATTTGCCTACAGTATGTATGCAAATTAAGGTATGACCTTATGTTCACTTGCACAACAAAAACAAATTTTCACTATAAATTAACTTTTGAAATTGTGATGTTAAGTGTTTTCATATTTTAATTGATTTAGATATAACTCACATTTTAAAATAAAAATAAGTTGTGCTTGTATGGGGAGACAACCACCATACTTTTAATGAGCTTCTTGCACATGTATTAATGCTATGATTAATAATTGGCACTTTTTTTGGCAAAAAAAAATTTATTTAAAAAAATGATGTTAGAGTCCATTGATGATTGGGGTATCAAAAAAAGGAAAAAGGAATCTAGGACTTTCTTAGAGCTACTTTCTATAAATAATATTTACATGAAAAAAAATTTAATGAGAAAAATTGAATAGTCCAATATAAAATAATTCATGTGGTGGTACTGATTTTTCACATGTGTACACAATTGTGCATGAATATTTTGGTTTGCAAGGATAAACACAAAAAGTTTTGCAAAAATGGGCTTCTAAAATCAATTAAACATGTTTTCTCACATTATTATTTTTTGCACATGTAACATGCATCTAAAGCTAGAAATTTTGAACCTAATGGATATAAAAAAAATAGCCAAATTATTTAATAAAGGAATCATTTCCCTTGTATGCCTTTTTTTGAAATTCAAGACTTTGAAATTTTCATGTGATTTTCTTTTTCATCAAATTGAAATAATGAACATGTAGTTGCATAAAGGGAAGCATGTTTTTCTTCTATAAAAAATTTGAATTCAATTCCAACATTTTATGCATTCCTTTGCATTCCTTTAACAAAAAATTGTAATATGAACTCTTTGCAATAAATTAGTTAAAGGATTCAAAAGGAATTGTATACAACATCCAATAATTGTTAGATTTTTTTTATGGCTTGATTTTTCAATACTCTAATTGTAGAACACAAAAATACACCATAGTTGTAATATATTAGACAATACAAAAAAAATAAAATTGCCCTTTAAAGTCTTTTTTAGTTAGACACTCCTTTTTGAAACCCCAATTGTGAATAAACTTGTTAGGTAGTTTCAAATTTAATTTTTCAAATTTTCAATAGTTGAGAAATAAATATGTAAAATACACTTGGGTCTAACCCAATGTCTAGGACAATAAACAAATTTTCACAATTTGGGAGTTCAAATATCAACATTTTGGCAAACATGAATATTGTATATTTTTTATTTTTTCAGCTAGACCTTTTGTGAATTATTTTGTGCCAAAATCAATTATAGATATAGTAATTAAGACTAACTAAAATTTCACTAATAAATATGGTATTAAAAATGTATAATCCTTTCAATTCTTTTTAATACCTTCAACCATTGATTATGGTAGAGCATGCCATCCCAATACTTCATTACTTACTTTCATTATATGTGGAATATGGAAAAATATGCACTAGTTTTGCTTTTCTATACACCCTCAATTAGTTTAATTACTAATCAAACAATACCTTCATTTGTTTACATTTGAAAATTATAGAACATACAATACTCACATTCATTCATATGTATACATTCACAAAATGAAAATAATATAACAATATCTGGACTTGATTATGTGTAACTATAGTTAAATTAATTAAATTGAAATATTCACAATATTAATCGAAGGGAAATTGTGTAATTATTCCCATTTAACTATCATATAAAATATGAACATGAGAAAATATTAATGAATCAAATAAATTAAACACATTTGGGATATTTGTATGGCAATATTTTTTTGAAGTTATGTCCTTAAAATTCATCCTTGCCTCTTTCTAGCATGTGAACAATTACAATTAACCAAGGGCACTTATGTGGTTAGTAGGTAGGTAGAGACATGGACATAGTCTATACATAGGTAGGGCCAAATAAGTGGCTTGTAGGTTGGTAAGGACATATAAGTATAGACCTTTGTTAGGCAACACCCCTTATCATAGACACATTTGATCAATTACTTCAAGCATGTTTATGACCATGATTAGGTAGGTAAGGACAACTAGGTTCTTAATAAGTGGGGGCCATGTTGACTTATTCTATTTAAGCAAAGAAAATAGATAAACATAAATAGAAGGTAAATAAAACAGAAAAGACAAGAGCTAAACTAACCATGGTAGATAACTTATCTACCATGGTTGGATGATTGGTAGTGAATCCAATGGAAAAGTGTTTCCTATACACCCACCATCCATCCCTTGTTCTGTTTGGATTCTGGTTCACTCTTGCCCATCAGTTTTCAATACCCAGAAATGTGAATCCTACAGTCCATGAAGTCGTCTCTGAGCTTTGAAAATCGTAGAATAAAATATTATTAGAAGACAACGGGCAAAAAATATCAAAGTGCCAATCACATTTCCATACACAAGTGTGCCACAAAATTTACAACGGTACACCAGCAAAGCATGACAAGCAAGTGGGGGTACAATTACTGTACAGTGAAGTGTGTACTAAGGTACCCACCCTACCCTTGCCCCCTCCAAGTGTTAGGTCCTTGCAACACTGGGGAATAAGGGGGGTTGCGTGGAATGCGGCACAATTCATGGCCTGGCTGTAACTTGCCCGGACTACCCATGAGAATATTGTGCAATGAGGAAACAAACCTATTGTTGTTGATTAGTGACATACAATATCAACACATCTTAAAATCTCCAAAACCCGCTGGCCTTCGAGACCATCAGGATCCAGTCAATGGTGAATGCTTAAATGAGAAAAAAAAATCCTAAATCCAGAGGTGCACAAACACACACACACACCACTCCGACCTTGTCTGCCTGAGTACATTATATCTGCAAAGTACATTCTGCATATACATGTAGAAGTCATTCAGTTAAAATTTAACTGTATCATGCTTCCAATTCATGCTTTCAAAGTGTTTACAACGTACATGTTTTTGAAAGGTGGTGATGCAAATAATGTTAAGTAGTATAGTTACATTAGAGCTTTCGAGATGAAGTGCAACTTTGCATCTGATTAGGTGTAACTCCTGAGGAGCAGGGAGCTACTGAAATGACTGCCCTGAGGCAGCAGCCAACGGCCGTTATTTTGGGGACTCCCTCTTCCTTAGGAGTTAGCTGGTGTAAAGCCCAGGTACCCACTGACATTGCAAAAACTGAGTTCTAATTGACATTGAACTGTGAAATTATGGATGAATGCTGGAACACCCAACCCAACTAAGAAACAAAACTCTTCAGCTTTATAAAACGCGCTCCTGCTAGTGCCAAAAATCAGCTTTCTGTGTATATTACACTTATGATCTTTTTATTAATGTTCATTGCTGTGATGCATGTAACCCTGGACCTAGTCCCTGACCAGAGTCATCGTTAAATTCAAATCTGACTTAGATTTGACCACTTTTTGTTTCAACTTTTCACCCATTGCAATTGCTGGAATTTGTGCAAGCCGAGAGAGGGGTAGATTGCGTGTTGAAATTGGCAGATTAGTGTTAATCTTAGAGCTGTGTCAAATGTTCTTGATCATGAGACCACTCATTGTGCAATTTTGTTTCATAATTGGTATCGAGAATTACTTCTAGTTTGAGAATTACTTTGAACGGTTTATTATAGACAATAGCTGGCCATGAAAGGTGGGGAACAAGTACTCAAAAATCTTACATTGAATCAATGTCAGATGCCTAGTTCAGATCCCCCAAGGCTGTATGTTATACTAACACAATGTGATAACATGAATGGAGATGACCATACACTACGAAAGAACCTACTGGTGTTGGGTGGGTATCTCATTTTAGTTGGGTAGAAAGTTACCCAGAGTATTGTACTTACAAAGAAATCCACTCCAGTTACGGTTATACAGGCTTTATGAAAGTATCAATCCAGGTAAGGTTGAAATTACATGATCAAAATCTACCCCATTTTGAAAATTTAAGTTTGATAATTTGCTTGAGATAATTTGTGCAAAGATTTGAAATAAAAAGCAGAAAGGAAAAAATATCTTTAATCAGTCACCATGACTAAAAAATCCTCATAATGGGCTCTGGGCCTCTAGCCTTGGGGGCCCACTGTTTCATGAACACCCCAGTCCTTGGCTGTTACCCAACACTATAGAATCATTTCTTGCATCTCTTTCTCCCCTTTGAAATTGCTGATGATACTAAAGCAGATTTGAAAATGATTCCTGAAACGCTGGCCTTTTTGTTTTGGTTGGTATTATACATTGTGTATACAAAGAAGGGGCCCACTCTTTCAAATGGAATTTGGGATGCTTTGAAACAAACAAAAAGCAACCTTATAGTGTGTATACCGTTTTCCAATTTATGCCGCCGCCCACCTTACAACAATGTAGCAGCAGCCTATGTGCACAACTCACAAGTAGTCCTCTCTTGCACACCATGAGAAGTTCAATTGCAGATAGCAAAGACCAGGTGGGTTGGTACTCTAGTATTGTTGAGTTGCAGGACAGACATTATCTAATGACTGATAAAACGTCTGACTATCATGATGGTTGAACTAGCAACAATCTATGGAATAAGGAAAGGGCTTGAACATCTATAGATGATGTTGGGTTCTATTCACCACCTCAAGCTTTACACATCCCAACTTTGACACCCATAGACTCAATAGAGATAAGTGATCAGGGTGAGCCCGGTCACAAGTAGGAGATGATTTGTGGGTGCCCATGGTGCTAATGGGTAAAGCACCTGCAAAGACCAAAGGAAAGTTTTTGGGCTGAGTAAATTTTCATGCCAGCAGGTGCATCAACAGAGCCAGGGTCAACTGGTCTGACTGCTGTGCCAGGAGAAGGATAGGCAGATTGAACCTTGTTGACCCAGAGGAGGCGCTGAATGCTCTACTTTGCAAATGGGTTCTAATGGCCTATGAGCTAGAGGTGACTAATCTCAAGCTCCTACTGAACCACCATATAAGGAAGGTCTGACCTTATAAACACAAAGAGTGGACACCAGATCCTCAGTGGATCCTTATTCAAGGGCATTGATCCTCCACTAGCTTGTTTAAGAGTGTGGAGCTGCATATCCAAAGCTTGAAGTAAGTCCCTATGCCTTAACTTCGTAGTGCTCCCTAAAGCTATCGCTAAGGTAAGAATCTGGTGGTTGAACCTTTTGAGGGCAGAAATTTGGGGAACTAAGGAACTCAAAAGTTGGCAAGAAATCAATAGCTCTTACCTCATGGCTGAAAAAGAGTGGTGGATTTGGGAGAGACTGCTGGTGGATTTGTTGCTAGAAAGTAGGAATGCAAAGCTGAGGGTGCCTATCTAATACTTGGAAGGTAGCAAATTGGTGGTGCTCTATTCTCACAACAACATCAAAACACTAGAATTGGTGATTTGTTCTATGAGAGAGTTTTGACCACTTTGTTCAAGTGTTAGTGAGCATGCAACAATACCTATAGATTTGCTAGTTTATAACACCAATGTCGAAGTTGGCATCTTGATGATTAGGGTCAATTTTTTTTAAGGTGTAAAAATTAGGACAAAAAAGAATAGTCCTTATTGAAGTTTTATATTTTGATCCTCATCAATATCAATAATAATAACAATGTCAAATATTTTATAGATCAATATTTTAAATCATCACATATTTAAAACAATCAATATCATTCACTTTGTTTCCATGGGTATGATGAAACATGATTAGTAAAAAAAATATTAAAAAAAAGTCATTGTAACACATTTTTGATACACCTTAAAAAATTTAGACCTGTTAGGAAGAAGACCATTGGGGTAAATCAACATTAATTAATAAGAAGCTAGCAGAAGGTTTGGCTCTCTCTAGTGAAGAAAGAGCCATGAAACACTGTTTTTCTTCTCTTTCATGAGATGGTTAGCATGCTAGACCTTGACCCAAATCCATGGAGATGGAGTCTCACTGTGCAACTACTTAGTAAAAAAAAAGGGATTTGTTGAACAAAAGAAAATCTCTCCAAAAGAATCTTTTGAAAAAATGACTCCATGTCCTATTCCCAACACATAAAATTAAATGGGACAAGGTTTGGAGGAAAAACCATGAAGAAAAAGACTTTGGGTTTTTGTGGGCCCTCTACCACAAAGCCTTGGTCGTTAATGAGCGGAGGGGAAAAATTAGGATGGACATTGAGGTTGCATGTATAGTGTGTGTGTAAGCTGCACTAGAGACATTTCCTTATAGGTTCTACTATTACATTAGGGCTAAAATGGCTTGGACCTACACTGCCACCATCATCTCTAGGCTCAATTACCCTTCTTATGTTAAAGGCAAAATGAAAAGGATTGATATCATGCAATGCCAATTCAATAAAAAGCTTCTTGAGGCTTACATGGCCTTTAAAAGAATGTGGGAGTTTGGTGTTTGTGGATTGAGAGCAATGAAAAGGTCTTTAAGAGCTAGGACTACTCAAATTAAGGCGTATGATCATGGAAGGTATTGTGACCTACGGTAAAGGCTAAATGGAGAAGAACCCTTCAGGCCAATACTAAAATGACTTTTGTGGAGGAGGAGCATATGGAAGGTTTTCATTAACTTTGGTGCCCCCATTTCAACCTTTGTGCAAGATATTCTCAAAAGTTAGTACTAAAACATCTTCTGCTGAAGAGTATCTGGAAGGTTTTGATAGACTTTGGTGCCCTCATTTCACCCTTTGTACGAGATATTCCTGTAAGCTAGTACTAGAAAGCCTTCTATTGACAAGTATATGAAAGGTTTTGATAGACTTTGGTGTCCCCACTTCACCCCTTGTGTGAGACATTCCTGTAATGTTAGGTGGAATTATCAACTGCCAAGACTGATTACTGTTGTTGACTAGGCGGCGGTTGTGACTTCTTTGGCTTGGTGGTGGGTGCTCCCCTCCAGGTTTTTTTTGTTGGTTTTTCTTTTCTCTTTGCAATGGACTTTTCCATTTGTTCCAAAAAATAAAATAAAAATCCTCCTGGCTATAACGAAAATTGCCAAGGCAAGGCCGAGCTACTTGACACCCTTCTTAAAATTTGTGCAGCACAAGGAAAACCTAAAAAACCAAATAGTGATTTGCAACGTCAGTTTTCCTTCAATTGTGTATATGTAGTCATCATCAGTTACTCCTATAAACATCATGCAAGTAGAGAAGAAGTACCCCAACTTGGACTTTACGTTTTGAGTTGGAAGAGAGACCTTATTAATTGATATGTACATAGTGTACATCAACAGACGTTTGGCAGTTACCCAATGACATACCCACCACATTCAATTCCTATAAATTATCTCCCGTACCCCCTTCACCTTGTCGTCACTTTTAGAGATTCTAGAACTGAAAATTCCAAGCTCTAAACAGATCAAGGATTTGGGTTTTGAAACCCAAAACGGAGAGCACCAGATTTTAGAACCCAAAATTTGAATCTCATTGAAGCACAAATCAGGAAGACTAGTTCTAGAACCTAAAAAACCCAATGCTCAAAATAGAAGGACAAAATTTTCAAGAACCTGAATTCACAGCCAAAACTCAAAACAGGAGTGCCAGATTTTTAGAACTTGGTAAAGCTCAAAACAGGAAGACTAGTTGTAGAACCTTAAAGAACTCAATGCTGAAAACAGAAGGACAACATTTTCAAAACCCTAAACTCAAAGCTCAGAACAGGAGTACCAGATTTTAGAACCCAAAACTCACAGCTCAAAACAGGAGTACCTACCAGATTTTACAACACAAAACTGAAAGCTCAAAAGAGTATGACCCAGATTTCAAGAACCCAGAAATTGAAACATGGGAGAAACCCATTAGAGTAAGTGAAAAATCAAATCCCCCAAGAAGAAGTTACAGCTCAGAACCTAGAACGCTGAAACACGGGATGATTTGCATGGGCTCATTATGATAATGTTCCATGATGAGAATTGAGCTCAACTGTTAAAAAGTGAGGGAGGCATGGAGAGTGGCACGGATGGCAATGGGCAGCACAATCATACGGCAGAGTGACGTTGCTGTCCTTTCCGGCCGTCCCGTGACGCGAGCGTTCCTGCCCGTTATTCCGTCACATCCGGACGCCTGCCCATTTCCCACAACCCGTGCTGCTGCTACCTACCGGCTGCCCGCAGACTTTGTTTTCTCACCACCCCCACGCCGTTTCACTACTTTGCTTTAATTGCCTTCTGGCTTGCCTAGGCGGGGGAATGAATGAAGGCATCCAAAATTCTCTTTTTCATAGATGATCACATTTAAGTACCCAAGAGGCTTAGCTAGCTACTTCATAATAAGATGGGAAAAGATTAGCTCAAATGGTGGCATGGTAACTTGTAACTATTATTCATCATCTACAATCCCATTGGGTGTTTGCCAATTTCATCAACTTTAAGTTTAATCAAGGTATTCAAAAATCTCTTTTAAATAGATGATTAGATTAGTATCTTAGAGAGGCTTAGATAGTTCAACATAAGATGGGAAAAGATTAGCTCAAATGACGCCATGGTAACTCATAACTATTGATCATTGACAATCCCGTTCGGTGTTTGTCAATTTCATCAACTTTGAGTTTAATCAAGGTATCCAAAAATCTCTATTAAATAGATGATTAGATAAGTATCTTAGAGAAGTTAGCTAGTTCATCATAAGATGGGAAAATATTAGGTCAAATGATGGCATGGTAACTAGTCACTATTCATCATCAACAATCCCATTGGGTGTTTGTCAATTTCATCAACTTTGAGTTTAATCAAGGTATCCAAAAATCTCTTTTAAATATGTGATTAGATAATTACCTTAGAGAGGCTTAGCTAATGCATCATAAGATGGGAAAAGGTTAGGTCAAATGATGGCGTGGTAACTAGTCACTATTCATCATCAACAATCCCATTGGGTGTTTGTCAATTTCATCAACTTTGAGTTTGATCAAGGTATCCAAAAATCTTTTTGAAATAGGTGATTAGATAAGTAATCTTAGAGAGGCTTAGCTAGTTCATCATAAGATTGGAAAAGATTAGCTCAAATGATGGCATGGTAACTAGTCGTTATTCATCATCAACAATCCCATTGGGTGTTTGTCAATACCATCAACTTCGAGTTCAATCAAGTTATCCAAAAATCTCTTATAAATAGGTGATTAGATAAATAGGTGATTAGATAAGTACCTTAGAGAGGCTTAGCTAGTTCATCATAAGATGGGAAAAGATTAGCTCAAATGATGGCATGGTAACTAGTCGTTATTCATCATCAACAATCCGATTGGGTGTTTGTCAATACCATCAACTTCAAGTTCAATCAAGTTATCCAAAAATCTCTTATAAATAGGTGATTAGATAAATAGGTGATTAGATAAGTACCTTAGAGAGACTTAGCTAGTTCATCATAAGATGGGAAAAGATTAGCTCAAATGATGGCATGGTAACTAGTCACAATTCATCATCGACAATCCCACTGGGTGTTTGTCAATTTCATCGATTTTTTTGAGTTTAATCACTTTGCAAATGTGGGCAAATCACAGTAATCTTGAGAGGAAGCTCGTGTAAGTACTTTTTCCCATTTGGATTGTAACTTGTAAGCTATCAAGTTCATCAACTTGAGATTAATCACTTTCGCAAAATGTGGGCAAATCTTAGCAATCTTGAGATGAAGGTTGAGTACTTATCCCACAGTCCATTTCCTTTGTAAGTATGATTTAAATTTCATGGCCTTGATTGAGTTTAATCACTTTCACAAATGTGGGCAGCAAATCACAGTAATCTTTAGCGGAAGATCTAGTCCTTATCCCTTAACTACCCGGATAAAAGGAGCTCAAGAGGACTGCATATATAGGCTAGATGTGAACTTTGTGAGCTATATTTTTGGATCGGGTGCTACTTATGCCCCAAATCATCTACTCCAAGGACTGGTACATTCAAGGACATTGTAAGTGGGGAGGGGGGGGAGGTGTTTAGGGTGCTGTCACTTGTTTACTTACTCATAGATTCTATCAAAGCCTGACATGAAACCTAATGTACAATAGGAAGCAAGTTGCACTAGCCCACTTTCAACAGCCCTTTTGGTATTTTTGCCAATGAAAAATTCCCCAAAAATTCTGTGCTAAAAAAATAAAAATGCAATTAGAGAAAAAAGTTTTGGAAAACATGTTGGAAAATTCATTGCCAATTCCCAATTCATATCCAGATGCCAGTAATATAAGGTTAGATGGTTCTGGATCTTATGTATTCTGGGTATGGTCCAAAATAAACATGGGATTGTTGTGAAGAAGAAAGCCAAAGTGAAGAAGACATTCAATGTAGGTAATGTGTAACATAGACTAGTTTATATAGTGGTGCCTTCATAAGTCAGAGTCAGTCATCCATGTGAGTACCGACTTGGTTGGTGTGGCAGACCACTCATTTCTTTCCAGTAGTGTGTACATTCCTGCAAGAGAAGAATTGGGGTTTCTTTTTCTTAATTAAATCATAAAATCCTATGGCCAGAAAGGAAAAAATATGCTGTGAAAAAGTAAGTACCCCCAGTTTATAATGGGGGCCAGTGTTCATTTTTTTGGGGGCCAATTTTGCAATGTAGCCAACAAAGTGACCATGATCCACATGAAGATTTAGCCAAATTGGCTACAAGCTAAATATGAAAGTCGAATTTCAAGTACACATCTTTCTATATATTTGGCTACAAACTTGAAACATGTGTAGAAATATGGCGAGTTTTCTTAAATTTTATTTGAATTCTGGCTGATTAAAATCTGAAAAATCACTTGATTTTAGCGCTTTTATTTTCCAATATAACTTATTGGCTATTAAAAAAAAACTTATTGGCCAGCCAAAAAAAAAGGCTGATGAGGGGACCTATTAGCCCAAGTTGCAAATGGTGAAAAAAATTTGATTGAGAATTAAAATTTTATGCAACCAATAAGAAGGCTCAGCATACACTTGTGGGGTGGTTTGGGACTTAGGGTTTTTTTTTGGTTTTTTTTTTCCTTTTGAATTAGTGAGAGCTTGATCTAGGCTAAGGGTAGTTGTAAGTAGCTACAAGATGCAGCAGGGCCACGAGGTGCAAGCAGGTCCGCGAAAGAGGCCGGCGTACCGGGTTGCCGGACAGGCGTGGTGAAGGAGCGGCGCGTGCGAAGCTCCACGCCGCAGCCCCCATCCCTCTTGCCGCCCCCCTTTCCCTCTTCCTCTCACCCCCGCACTTTGCGTACGTACTTCCCCCCCCCCCCCTCTTCCCCCCCTCTTCCCGCCCCCC
>Ga0116231_10000026_pt1 | contig 135961 bp, 122 predicted proteins | sample S1TSphgellanicum_2_FD_89695 | JGI IMG/M metagenome (GOLD analysis project Ga0116231, IMG submission 89695) | Host-associated microbial communities from peat moss isolated from Minnesota, USA - S1T2_Fd - Sphagnum magellanicum MG | ecosystem: Host-associated > Plants > Peat moss > Unclassified...
CGGAACGAAACGACCCCGGTCGGGGTGACGGCCGCGTACATCCCGTCGCGGTCCGTGACCTTGTAAAGTTTGGCCTTCGGCTTGAGATTTTTCAGTTCTTTATCAGTGAATTCGCCCATAAATCCGCATCCGGTCGGGGGGCGAACGGATACCATCAACAGGCGCTGTTGGTACCGGAAGCCCGTTTCTCGACCATCCTGCGCCATACCAACATCGGTACCAACAAAGTGGCTCGGCTGGGGTGACACGCAGCGATACGGGGTGGGAAAAATAATCCTTGTCAGTCAATGAGTTCGTGCGATTTCTGGCACGGAGCGGGATGGTCTGAAACCACCCTAATTCACTCCCACTCTATGGTCCCGGGAGGCTTGGAAGTTATGTCATAGACGACGCGATTTATTCCTTTGACTTCATTGACTATTCGAGTTGAAGCCCTGGCCAGGACGTCCCAGGGGAACTCGTAGAAGTCCGCGGTCATGCCGTCCGTGGAGGTCACGGCGCGCAGAGCACAGACATCTTCGTAGGTCCGCGCGTCGCCCATAACGCCCACGGTCTTCACCGGAAGAAGGACGGCGAACGCTTGCCAAATGACGTCGTAAAGTCCCGCCTTGCCGATTTCCTCGAGCCAGATGACGTCTGCCTGCCGCAGCACCGCCGCACGCTCGGGTGTAACCTCTCCCGGAATACGGATCGCAAGTCCTGGCCCGGGAAAGGGGTGGCGACCAACAAACGCGGGGTCGAGACCCAGTTCGCGGCCAAGGGCGCGTACCTCGTCTTTGAAGAGCTCACGCAGCGGTTCAACCAGTTTGAGGGTCATGCCCTCGGGCAACCCGCCAACGTTGTGATGGCTCTTAATCACCTGCGAGGGTCCGCCTTTGGCTGAGATACTTTCAATCACGTCAGGATAGAGGGTTCCTTGCGCAAGGAATGCGGCGCCTTCAATTTTGCCGGCCTCCGCATCGAACACTTCAACGAACGTGCGTCCAATGGCTTTGCGTTTCGCCTCAGGGTCCGCAACGCCCCGAAGGGCCCGCATGAAGGTCTCTCCCGCATCCACATGGACGAGAGGAATATTATAATGGTGCCGGAAGAGGCCAACCACTTGTTCGGCCTCGCCAGCGCGTAACAGCCCCGTATCGACGAAGACGCATGTCAGCTGATCGCCAAGGGCCTCGTGCAGCAACACTGCCGCGACGGAGCTGTCGACGCCGCCGGATAGGCCGCAGATCACGCGTCCCGATCCAACCTGCTGTCGGATTTTTACGATCTGCTCGTCCCTGAAGCTCGCCATGGTCCAATCCCCAGAGAAACCTGCGATGGCGTGGGTGAAGTTCCGGAGCATTAGTGAGCCGCGTGGGGTGTGGGCGACTTCGGGGTGAAACTGCACCCCATAGAGGTTGCGCCTAAGGTCGGCGATCACCGCGTAGGGAGATCCCGGAGACGAGGCGAGCACGACAAATCCAGGGGGAATAGCCGTGATCTTATCGCCATGGCTCATCCACACCGGTTCGCTAGATCCCGGGCCGCCGAGGCCCGCGAGGAAGACGGCCTCGGCTTGGATATGGATATCGGCTCTGCCGAATTCCCGTTCGCGTCCGCCCTCGACAGCGCCGCCCAGGGCCTGGCACATGGCCATTTCCCCATAGCAGATACCCAGAACCGGCACGCCAAGGGCGAAAATCGCCGGATCGGCCTTTGGGCTATCTTCCTCATGTACGCTAGCCGGGCCTCCCGAGAGGATGACCGCCGCCGGAGAGAAAGCGCGAAGAAAGGATGCGTCGACCCTGTCGTAGGGGTGGATCTCGCAATAGACGCCGCTTTCGCGCACGCGCCGCGCGATGAGCTGGGTCACCTGACTCCCAAAGTCGACGATGAGCAAACGCTGGTGCAGGCTCACGGGCTGGCGATCCTTTTAAACAGGGCGACGAAAAAACCGTCCGTACCCGTGCGACGGGGCGTAAATTGGAGCGTATGGCCGCTGTCGGCCAACGCTGCAAGGCGCAGCCTACCCCCTTCGGTCAAGCCGCTGACCTGCGCGGCGGCGGTTATGCACGCCGGCCGGAAATCGTCACGGGCGGCAAGAAAACCCCGCGAAACGGCGTCGTTTTCCTCCGCCAGCAAGGAACAGGTCGCATAGACCAGCCTGCCCCCGGGACGGACCAGGTCCGCCGCCTGCCCCAGGATGCGCGCTTGCAGTGTCGCTAGGCGTGAGATCGATTGGCGATCCAGTCGCCACGCAGCCTCCGGATGGCGCCTCCAGGTCCCCGACCCTGAGCAGGGCGCGTCCACGAAGACGAGGTCCGCCCCAGCCTGCAGGTCTTCCATTCCCTGTCCCGCAGGGCCGATGACGCGTCGCTCGATGCGCGCTCGGGCGCGGCGCGCTCGTTCGTCCAGGGCCCCGAGGCGCCGGGGGTCGACGTCGGCGGCGACAAGGCGCCCGACGCCGCCCATGGCGGCGGCGAGGGCCAGACTTTTTCCGCCGCCCCCGGCGCAATAGTCGACGACGAGGTCTCCCGGGCGCGCCCTGGCGAGAGATGCGGCGACCTGACTTGCCTCGTCCTGCACCTCGATCCATCCCGTCGTGAAAGCCTTCAGCGAGTGGACATCCGTGGCGAACCCAGGCGGCAGCCTGAGACCGTAGGCGGAGAAAAGCATCCGTTCTGGTGCGACGCCTTCATACTCGAGGAGCTTAAGGGCGCCCGCCACATCACCGGACAGGGCGTTGACACGCAGATCAACGGGCGCCCGCGGCAAGATCGCCGCGCGCGTCTCACTGATCCAGTCAGCGCCAAATCTGGACTTGAGGCTGGCAGCAAGCCACTCCGGCGCCCCCGCTTGAACATGATCCGGCGCGGTGTCGAGGTTTCTCTGGAGATTTCGCCGCTCCGCGGGGGTCGGCGGCGGTGGACCATGCCCCTCCCCGGAGAAGAGGGCGTCAATGGCGTCAAAATCCCCCGCGAGGGCGCCGAGCATCAGCGCACGCCCATCGTCCGCCTCCATTCGCCATGCGCTTTGGGCGCGCCCCCTCAACGCCACAAACACATGCTCAGCGATGGCCTTGCGATCCTTCGACCCCGCAAAACGATGGTCCTTGCCCCACCGGCGCACGACCTCGTCTGCGGCCCCCCGAGTCCGTCCTATTTCATCGATGATCTCAATGGCCGCAGCAATGCGGGCGGCGGGCGTCAAGCGTCCTTCGCCCTAGCCTTGGGTGGGGTAATTGGGCGCCTCGCGCGTGATCTGGACGTCGTGCACATGGCTCTCGCGAAGTCCCGCGCCGGTGATGCGCACGAAGCGCGCCCGCCTCTGCAATTCGGCTATGTCTGACGCGCCCACATACCCCATGGCGGCGCGGAGACCGCCGACGAGCTGATGCAAGATCACATCGATCGGACCCTTGAAGGGCACCTGGCCTTCGATGCCCTCCGGCACAAGCTTGAGGGCGTCGCCAACATCTTTTTGGAAGTAACGATCGGCGGACCCGCCGGCCATGGCTCCAACCGAACCCATGCCGCGATAAGCCTTGTAGGAGCGGCCCTGAAACAGAAAGACCTCCCCCGGCGCCTCGGCGGTTCCGGCGAACATGGATCCCATCATTGCAACATGAGCGCCCGCAGCGATGGCCTTGGCGAGATCGCCTGAAAACTTGATGCCGCCGTCGGCGATCACCACCGCATCCGTTCCGTCCGCGGCGCGGGCGGCCTCAGAGATCGCTGTGAGTTGGGGGACGCCAACGCCGGCGACGATACGCGTCGTGCAGATGGATCCTGGACCGATTCCCACCTTCACCGCATCGGCGCCCGCATCGATAAGGGAGCGCGCGCCGTCGTAACTCGCCACATTGCCCGCAATGATCTGAACCCGATTGCTTTCCCGCTTCAGGCGCTCGACCGCGCGCGCTACGTGGATGGAGTGGCCGTGGGCTGTATCGATAACCACAACGTCGACGCCGGCGTCGATGAGGGCCAAGGAACGCTCAAACCCTGGATCCCCGACGGTGGTGGCCGCTCCCACCCGCAGACGGCCGCGTTCGTCCTTCGCAGCGAAGGGGAAAGCCTCCGCCTTCTCAATGTCCTTGACGGTGACAAGCCCAACCGCCCGATAGTCGTCGTCGACGACAATGAGGCGCTCGATCTTATGACGTCTTAGAAGACTTCTCGCTTCGCCCTGATCGACGCCCTCACGCACGGTGATCAGGGCGTCTTGGGTCATCAAGGCGGAGGCTGGAGCGTTTTGGTCCGTTTCAAAGCGCACATCGCGGTTGGTCAAAATGCCCACAAGACGTCCAGAACCCCGCTCCACAACGGGGAACCCTGAGACGTGCCGTCGGGCCTTGATCTCCAGAACCTCGGACAGGCGCGTGTCGGGATGGATGGTGATGGGGTTGATCACCATGCCTGATTCGTAGCGTTTGACTTCACGGACCTGGTCGGCTTGCTCGTCGACGCTGAGATTGCGGTGAATGACCCCAAGTCCGCCCGCTTGGGCCATGGCGATAGCGAGGCGGCTTTCCGTAACCGTATCCATAGCCGATGAGATGAGTGGAATGTTAAGGGCGATGGACGCCGTGAGCCGGGTCGCCGTCGACACCTCTGCAGGCATGAAGTCGCTCGGACCGGGTTCTAGCAAAACATCGTCGAAGGTGAGCCCTTCGCGTATCTCCATAGGAGCCTCCGTTTTGCGGGCCGGGTATAGCCTAGGCCGTTCAAAGTGCAAATGCGATTGAACGCCGCTGCAGCGCGTTTTCCGCAGCGCGGCGCCCTAGCCCTAGCGTCGGCCGCGAAAACCGGTAGCGACGAGGAAGACCTCGGAGCTGTCCACGCGACTGGCTTTGGGTTTCACATGCTTCACGTCTTTGAAATTCGCCTTCAGGGTCATGAGCGCCGGGGCGGTCTCGCCGCCCTGAAACGCCTTGGCGATAAAAGCGCCGCCAGGGCGCAAGGTCGCGGCGGCGAAGGCCGCCGCCGCTTCAATGAGGACAACGATCCGCAGGTGATCCGTCCGTCTGTGTCCGAGGGTATTGGGCGCCATGTCGGAAAGAACCAGATCCGGGGGGCCGCCGATCATCTCCATCAGGTGCGGCCCGACCTCGGGATCGGTGAAATCCCCCTGCAGGGTCATCGCGGGAGGCAGGGGGTCCACTGGCAATAGATCGACGCCGGCGACCGCGCCTGCACCGCGCTCCAGCGCCACCTGCATCCACCCTCCCGGCGCGCAACCCAGATCCAGGATGCGGCATCCGGGACGAATGAGTCGAAAACGGTCGTCTATCTCCGTCAGCTTATAGGCGGCTCGGGCCCGGTAGCCGTGCGCCCTCGCCGCCTTGACGAAGGGATCGTTGAGCTGGCGCTGAAGCCACTTCTGCGAGGACAGGGTGCGCTGGTCGGCGTCCTTCACCCGTGATCCCATGCCCCGTCCCGCAGGATCGCCTCCAGAGGGCGGACGCACCAAACGTCGGCGTGGGGCGTCAGGATTGGGGTCGTCGCCGGTCATGCCCCGTCCTAGCCCATGCGCACGTTCGCGCGAAGGGCGTTCGTCCCCTATGACCCCGCCCTCGCCCCGGCCTCGCCCACCCGTTCCCGCCGCCTCCCCCGCCGCCGCCTCGGTCTTGGCGCGCCAGAGCGCGCCTCGTCCGCCATGAGGGAGAGCAGAATGCCCTCGCGAAGGCCGCGATCGGCGACGCGCACCCGTGGACATGGCCATACCTCTTGGACCGCCTCCAAGATGGCCGCGCCTGCAAGGACGAGGTCCGCCCGGTCCGGGCCGATACAGGGCTGCGCCGCCCGCGCTGACGGTCCGAGGGTCATGAGACGGTTGGCTGCGGCCCGGCAGTCCTCGTCGCTAAGCCAAAGGCCGTCCACCCGTGAGCGCTCATACCGTTTCAAGCCAAGATGCAGACCAGCGAGGCTCGTGATGGCTCCAGATGTGCCGATGAGGTGGGCCCGACCCGAAGCGAACAGGGGACGGAAGGCCTCGGCTCCGTCGAAGCGGTCTAGCTCGGCTCGAACACAGTCGACCATTGCTCGGTACCAAGCCGGCGAGGGAAACACCGTTTCTGGAAATCGTTCGGCAAGGGTGACGACGCCGATCGGGATGGAGAGCCAGGCGCTGATGGAAGGCTGAGCGGCGTCGTCTTCCGTCGAGACCGGGCGCAGGTCGACCCAGGAAAGTTCAGTTGATCCCCCGCCTACGTCGATGACGAGGGCGGCGTCGGCTGTGCGGTCGAGAAGGTTCAAACACCCGGCCACGGAGAGGCGCGCCTCCTCCCTGGGCGTGATCACAGAGAAGGAGATTCCTGTCTCCTCGGCAACCCGGGCGATGAAATCCGAGCCATTGCTCGCCACGCGGCACGCTTGGGTGGCCACGGCGCGAACGCGCACGGCGGAGCGGCGCTCAATCTTTTCCGCGCAGATCCGAAGGGCGGCTAGGGCTCGATCCATGGCCTTGTCGTCGAGCCGTCCGCTCCGGGTCAAGCCGTCTCCGAGGCGCACGATCCGGGAGAACGACTCGACCACCTTGAAGCCTTCCAAAGAGGGCGTAGCGATGAGCAGGCGACAGTTGTTGGTACCAAGATCAAGGGCGGCGTAACACTGATGCGACCCGGCGCCCATTGGCCTGGCTGCGCTTGCCGGCGCCGACGCCGTCGGATCTCCCATCGCGATCGAAATCCTCGCCTCACGCTAAAGCCCGACGCGACATGTAGTCGCTGCCGGCATGCCAGCACCCCTATCCTAGCCACACGTCAGCGGATTTGCGAAGCGTCCGGGATGAGAGAACTTCCCTCAGCCGCGGATGCGCACTACCTCATGCCAGCTAGGTTGAAGCGAGAGCCCTCACACCCATGAACCTGCCCGTCGCCCGATTCAGCATAGGTCAGATCGTCAAGCATCGGATCTTCGCCTTTCGCGGCGTCATTTTCGATGTCGACCCGGAGTTCGCCAACACTGAGGAATGGTGGCGGGCCATACCCGAAGACATCAGGCCCCGTAAAGACCAGCCATTTTATCATCTCCTCGCAGAAAACGAGCAGAGTTCTTATGTCGCCTATGTTTCCGAGCAAAACCTGCTTCCGGACGACTCTGGCGAGCCCATTGGCCATCCTCAGGCTTCGGTATTGTTCGAGGCGTTCGAGAACGGTGAGTATCGCCGTCGGGCCCAAACGGCGCACTAAGGCGCACGTCCTAGCAAGAATGCGTCGACGGTCGCGTGAATGGGGTCAAAACTGCTGCGCGACCCTGGCCTTGAGGCGTAGTTTCGACAGACATTCCCAAGACGATCTGGAACACTTCACCTGATGGCGCTGGAACACGTTTTAACCGAACCGCCCTCGGGCGCGGCCGCCGACTGGACGGTTCCCCAGGGGTGGGACGCCTACAGTCCTGATGACCACGCCGTTTGGCTCGCCCTCTACGACCGCCAGACGGCGCTACTCCCCGGAAGGGCCTGCGAGGCCTACCTCCACGGTCTTGAAGCTCTAGACCTGCGTGGCGCGGGCATTCCCTGTTTTGACCGCCTGAACGACCGCTTGGCGGACCTGACCGGTTGGCGCGTCGTGGCGGTCCCGGGACTGGTCCCCGATGAGATCTTTTTCGATCATCTCGCCAACCGGCGCTTTCCCGCCGGGCGCTTCATCCGCCGAGCCGACCAACTGGATTACCTGGAGGAGCCGGATGTGTTTCATGACGTCTTCGGCCACGTCCCCATGCTCACCGACCCGACCTTCGCGGACTACATGCAGGCCTACGGCGAAGGCGGACTGCGCGCGTCAGGTCTTGGACGGCTGAAGAATCTTGCTCGTCTGTATTGGTACACCGTTGAATTCGGACTGCTTGAGGCGCCCGAAGGCCTGCGGATCTACGGCGCCGGCATCCTCTCGTCCCGAACCGAAAGCGTTTTCGCCCTTGACGACCCTTCTCCGAATAGATTGCGATTTCACCTCGAGCGGGTGATGCGGACACCGTATCGCATTGACGACTTTCAACAAATTTATTTCGTCACGCGCTCCCTGCAGGAGCTGCTTGACGCAACCTTGCAGGACTTCTCTGGGGTGTACCGACGCCTAGAGACCGCGGCCGATGTGGCTATCGACGCGGTTCTGGCTGACGACGAGGTCGTTAACCGCGGCACGCAGACCTATGCCGCCATGCGCCGACAGGCGCAGCAGCGCGCCTAGAAGTCCTTTCGGAACCGCACAGACAGGCTCGCGTCCGAATCGTTGGGATAGCGTGGATCAAGGGCAGCGCCGTAGCGGGAAACGATAGAGAGGTTGCGACGGATGCGCCACTCCACCTGAGCTCCGGACCCGTTTCGCGCACCGCCGGTCAGCTCTAGGTAGACGTTTTTGTTGATATATTTGCCGCCCGAAATTGTTGTCACCGCGGCTTGCGTGCTCCCAAGGGCCAATCGATCGAGGCCGGCGAACTGACGCAGATTGCCGATCACGTCGAACCCGCCGCCGCCCGCGAGGGAGGCCAAGGCGGAGGCGAGCTCCGCCGCCTGAGCGGGCGCAAGCTGGGACGCAGATTCGCCAAACAGCACGCGGGAGAGCACCTCGTCCTGGGGCAACACCGGCACCGACGTGAGCTTGATCTCTGGCTTTGCCGCGGTTCCTCGCACCTGCACCAACGCGGTGATGGTCGGGTCTTGCCAGGTGGCCGAAAGATCGAGGCGGATTTCGCTCGGACTGGATCCAAGGTTGATGACGCCGGCGTTGTCCACGTCAAAGCGCTTGCCGGCGAAGTCGTAGTTGCCCGCTACGACCCGCGCCACGCCGCCAAGGCTGGGATTGGCGAGGTCGCCGCCAACATGGGCGTCCAAGGAGAGCTCGACATTGAGGCCGCGACCTTTGACGTAAACCCCACGGGGCGCCTTGATCGTGACATCGAGGAGGATAGGGGGGCCAAGGGCGCGGGTTGGCGCCGCTTCGTCGCCATCCTGAACGGTCTGATGGATCTCCACCACGTCCATGGGCACGACGCCCGTAGGCGTGGGGGTCGCTGCGACAATGTCGGCACGGTCCACACTCAGGGATCCGGTGAGTTTACCCTGGCCCTTGGCCGGATGGGTGACGGTGACTGCTCCTGACGCTGTCGCGCGACCCAGGTCGTTATCGAGGAGTTGGAAGTGCTTGAGGTTCAGTGTGAAGGTTGATGCGCCTCCCTCTGCAAAGCTCACCGCGCCCTGCCCGTCCACCGCGCCCCCTCGGGCGTCGGCGCCTGAAAATCGCTTAACAGTTAATCCGTCGTCGCCAAAGGCTGTGTCGACCTGGAGGTTCTGCAGCTCGAGCCCGGTCGACACGTCCCGGAACCGCCCCTGAGTCAGGGCGCCCTGTCCTGTCGCCACGAGGGTGTTTAGCGTCCCGGCGAGGGTTCCGGCCGTGGACACCCGTCCCGAAAGGGTGCGCTCCCCTCCGGCGAAGAGGTCCCATAGAGGACGGATGTCCCCTTCAGCGGAAAATGATCCATGCAACGGCTTGTTCGGGTTTAGAGCAATGTGGAAGGGCGCCGCGGCCGCGTCTGCAGGGAGATCGAACTGGCCGCTCGCCTTCAGACCTTGCGCGTTGACCGCACCCGCCTGGATTTTTAGTCGCCCCGCCTCCAGGCTGGCTTTCACGGTCCCGTTGAGCCCCTCTGATGGGGGCTCATCCGTGCTCCTCACCCCCGCCAACTCCACGTTCAGATCGCCCGCCAGGTTGGGTCCGCGCCCCTCTAGGGAGACAGCACCGGAGACTAATCCCGCGAAACTCTGGTCGAAGGCGCCAAGCCCGACGTTAGCGAGGTCGGCGTGAGCGAGCACGCCGGCAGCGTCTGCACTCAGGTCGACCTTCATGGCGCCCCCCGCGACGGCCAGATGAGCATGAAGCGTCTGGGCCAGGCCGCTGAACCGCAAAACGGCCGGCTCAAGGAATTTGAAGGTGGCCTGGCGCACCTTGCCCTGCCCCTGAAGCGATAGGCGAGCCCCGCCGTGCTCGCGGCCGTAAACGCCGGCGCCGGCAAAACTCCACGACGTGGGGAGGCGGCTTGCGATGGAGACCTTGAAGGGAAGCGCATCGAGGGGCCCCTCGCCAGTCAAATTCAGTGTTGATAAGGCGATGGGTTGACCGGGAATGGAAAGATCGGTTCCGCTCAAAACGACCTTGGCGCTCGGCTGAGCACCCTTATCCGCTAACCGCACGCTCCCCGTCATGTGACCCGTCGTGAGAAAGGCGCCCTGGTCCGCACTGAAGGTTAGATCCGCACTGGACGGTTCGGCGTTGCGCAAGGTTACTGCGCCGGCCAGCTTCACGCCGCCCGCATCCGCCACAAGGTCTGTGAAATAGAGGGCGTCGGCGCCGAACCGGAACGCGGTCTTGGCGACGGCTGGACCATATTTGGACGTGGCGCCGCTGACTTCCCCAACGCCCGTGACCTCCCCACTCCCTAGCAGCAGACTAACGTTCACATGCGCAGGCGTAACGCTGAGCTGGCCAAGGTTAAGAACCGCGAGATCCGCTGAAACATCCGCTCGCGGCGCGCCTAAGGCGCCCGACAACCGACCCTCTCCCTTAGCAGCGCCGGCTAGCTCGAGGGGACCTGCGGCGAAGGGGCCCTTAGCCGACCAGTTGAAGTCGGCCGAAACGCTGTGAGCTGCATCCAGGGCGCCCTTACCTTGAATCTGAAGGGCGGAGCCGATGATCTTAGCTGAGCGCACCGTAAGGCCCGATCCCAAACTGAAGGAGCCCTCCGCGTCCAGCTGCGGAGAGGCCCCAAGCAAATGATCGAGGTCGGCGAAACCCGAAGCGGCCTGGCGGCCTTGGGCGGTGAACTGGAAATCCCATGCCGTGGCGTCCGGCTTTTCCCCGGCGCTCCACGTCGCCTCAGCCGTCCCATGCGCGCCCGGCCGCAAAACGGCGAGGTTCGCCACCCTCATGGATCCCTTCAGACTCAGCCGTCCCAGAAGGTCCTGGCCGCCGTTGGCGTTCAGGGACATCTGCACGCCCTTGAGCGCAAGGTTGCTAATCATCAAGCGTCCGTCCCTCAGGAGGGAGATGTCGAAGGCGGCGTGGGGAGAAGACCCGAGAAGAGAGGCGACAAAGGGCGCGGCGCGCCCGCCGCTACCCGTGAAATCCCCCTGAAAGCGCCAGATGCGGTCCTTCCACGACATGCCGATGGTCCCGGAAAGGGTCTGCGCAGCGTAACCCCACTGGTCGAGGTCACGGCCGCGGGCTGGCCCTTTGAAGGAAAAACCGGATGGGCTGGCGTTAAGGACCCCCGAGGCTTGGGTATAGCCGATCTTGGGCACGGGGACCCATTTCGAGAGATCCGCGACGCTGACGTCGAGTCGCATGTTGCTCGCCAAGCGCCGCTTCAGATCGACGGGACCAACGGCGTGCGCGTGGCCGAGCGCGCCATCAAGGGTGAGCTCGCACTGATAGGTTGCGCCCTTAAGCGCGCGGCCTGCGCCCTTGAACTCTATCCGGGGGCCAAGCTTGCGAGCCCAGAGCTGAGTTAGGCGCGACGCCGTCAAGTCGATATTGCCGTCGACGGCCAGGCTTTCCCGGCTCCAGCGGGTCTGCGCCTTAACAAGCTGGGCTGCGCCCGAGACAACAGACGCCGACGCCAAACCTTGCCGAGCCGTCCCGTCCCCCACCGCCTCAATCCTTAAGGCGTGGTCGGCCCGAAGGCCAAGGGCCCCGGCGAGCGCCCCGCCGCGGCTCTCCACGGCCGCAGCGCGCAGGACGAAGCGGTCCCTGCGCCCGACCCGGAGGATGAGATCGACCCCATCCCCGACATGCAGTCGGCTTCGGGCTGAAAGCCTAGCGCGCACAGCGCCGCTGCGGGCCAGATCCCCTTGGGCGAAAACGTCCCAGTCGCCCTCTTGGACGCTGAACGCCTTGGCCGTCTGGAGACGCCCTGAGGCGCTCTCCAGAAGCACTGAGACCGGAGGCTTCCCAGGCGGCGCGCCGGCAGCCTGGGTCGGCTCTGGCGCGCGTAAGATCCTCACAAGGCCGACAGTCAGCCGTCGGATGTGCAGACGCCGTCCAAGGAGATCTAAGGGGCTCCACACCACAGCGAGCCGGTCCGCCGTTAGCCATGCCCCGCCAGCGTCGTCTAGCGCCAGGGTTTGCACGGAGAAGGCGTCAAACACATCGCCCTTGAGACCGGCGACGTGGAGGCGTCCCAGAGGTCCAAGGTCGAGGCCATCGAGGGCGCGCACGATGAGAGCCCTTCCCTGATCCGTCCTAGCACCGAACCGCGCGGCGCCGCCAAGGGCGAGGGTAATCGCCGCGAGGGCGGCGAGAACCTCGATGATGCGGCGCACCCAACGCCGACGCCGCGCCATCGCCCGCGGCGCCGCCTCGCTGGGCCCATCAGAGCTTGTCGGTTGGGAAAGGCTTTCGCTCAAAAGCTCTGTCCGATGGAGAGATAAATCTGGAACGCCTGCTGGCTCGCCCCGTTCGCCTGCTCGAGGGGAAAGGCGATGTCGGCGCGCAGCGGCGCAAACCCAAGGTCATAGCGCACGCCGAATCCGACGGCGGTAAGCGTACGGCGGAAATCGGGCGTTATGGTCTCTGCGACGCTGCCCGTATCCATAAACAGCACGCCGCCCAGGGTTTGGGTGAATTTGTGCCGCAGTTCCAAGGAGGCTTCAAAAAGCGACAATCCGCCCACAGGCACGTTGTCGGCGTAATAGGGGCCGACGCTCTGATAGGCGTATCCCCGCACGGACCCCCCGCCGCCGGCGTAGAACCGATCCGACGCGGGCACGCCGGGCACATTGCCGCCAACGATGGTTCCAAGGTGCACCCGTCCGGCCAGCACGTTGTCGCCGAACACACCGACGGGAAGGTAGGCGCTGAGCTGGCTTTGAGCCTTAAGGTAGGCGAGGGTTTCGTCTAAGGTGATCAAGGTGGGTTCGACGCGGGCGTCGAGCTTGAAGCCTTCATGGGGATCAAGGGGATTATCCGTACGATCAAGGGCGAAGGCCCCAAGAACCCTGAGGGTGACGATATTAATGGTCCCGGTCTCAAAGTCCTCGACCTGGCTGGCGGTGACGGACGCCCCGCGCGTGAAATAGGTGGTTTTTCCAAACCTCTGGGTGAGGTCGGCTAAGATTTGCACGCCCGTCTCCCGATAGGCGTTGGTCACATTTTGGAACAGGTCCGTATCCATGGTGAGGGTTTGTCCGGGCGAGGCGAAGTCCGGCTGGGCCGACTCAACGCCCAAGCGGCTGTCGATGGCGCCGTAGCGCGCCTCGTAGGTCAGGGTGTCCCCTAGGCCGAACCGATTGTATTGGGAGAGCTTAAGGTCGATGTCCCCGCCTTCAGTCGTCGAATAGCCTGCTTCCACCCCGAGGGTGTTGCGAGCCCGATCTGACAGGTTGACAAGGACGTCACGGTCGCCGCCCTGATCGGTCGCCGGCTCAAGGGCGACGGTGACCGAATCGTAGACATGCGTGTCGAGGAGCCGGCGTTCAAGCTCAGCAACATCGTTGGGCGCGTAGACCGCGCCTGGCTTCCAAGGCACGAGGCCTTTGATCCAAGACGCTTTGGTGCGACCTTTCGTACTGATGTTAACGCCCTTCAGGTGGACCAGCGCGCCGGGCGCGACGGTGTAAGTCACTTGGACTTGGTGCAGAGCGTGGTCGACCACCACTCGACGGGGCGCGGTCTTGGCGTCGGCGTAGCCTTGCTTTTGAACGCTCGCCAAGACGCGGCCTTCCGCGGCGAGGATTTCAGCGGCGCGGGCGGGTGCGCCTGGCTTGAGGGCTATGGCGGCTTGGGTCGCCGCGATGGCCGCCTTGGCGGGCGGATCGCCGGCCCAGGCTAGGGTGACGGAACCGACGACCGAGCGCGGTCCGGTGTCAATGACGATGGTGGGCTGGGGATGTTCGCCCTCGCCGATCTGCGGGGTGACGGTATAGTCGTAATATCCTTCCGACCGCAGAAGGGCTATGGCGCTGTCGGCGGCGGCCTTGGCGCGCCGCCGCGCCTCGATCCGACTTTCAGGGGGGGCTTTCGCGTCGCCCACGGCTTTTTCAATTTCAGCCCGCAGGGCCTTGTCCGCCACGCCTTCGACGGCGGCCTCTCGCTCCAACGCGTGCGCCGTCTCTGGCGCCAGGGCCCAGGGGGGCAGCGTGGACGCGCATAGCAGCAGCGAAAATCCCAATCGTCTCAAAAAGCCGCCTTGGCCGAAGCGTCCACTAGACCCGGCAGAAATCACCGCGTTCGATCCTTGTAGAACAGGACTAATCTTGGCGGAAACGCGGCCCATGCGCCTATTCATCCTTATAATGGACGCCGCGCGGCGCCTGATACGGCCAGGCTCGATCCCTTGAGGGGGCTTGAACCCCACATCTGTTGAGGGGGACGTCCGCCTTCTCTAAGAAGGAGCGGAGCGCGCGACAGGAGAGGTCGACGGATGTCAAAAATTGATCAAAGGCTAAGCGCTCTCGGCATTGTCCTGCCCACACCTGTGTCTCCGGTGGCTAATTACGTTCCGTTTGTGAAGACAGGTCCCCTCCTTCATATCTCGGGTCAGGTGTCCGTGGACGTCGCCGGCGGCGTCAAAGGGGTGGTGGGAGAGGAGCTGGACTTGGCCTCGGCTCAGAAGGCCGCCCGCCTGTGCGGATTAAACCTTTTGGCTCAGATGAAGGCCGCCCTGGGCGATCTGGACGCGGTCGGTCGCGTGGTGAAACTTGGCGGATTTGTGCAAGCCGGAGCATCGTTCTTTGAGATACCGCAGGTGGTGAACGGGTGTTCGGACCTGATGGTGGAGGTCTTCGGCGACCGCGGCCGTCACGCCCGCTCCGCCGTGGGCGTCTACCGGTTGCCTATGAATTTCGCCGTCGAGGTCGACGCCATCGTCGAAATCACGTGAGCACCACGGCATGAGCCCGAGGGGCCCGGCCTTCCCCGGTCACGACGCCTTGTGCGATGTCTTCTCCGCGCCCATCGCCCATCGCGGCCTGTGGTCGCCGCAGGGGCCGGCGGAGAATTCTCTGTCCGCCTTCGCGAGCGCCGTTGATCAGGGGTATGGGATCGAACTGGACGTGCGCCTATCCGTCGACGGCGTTCCCATGGTTTTCCATGACCGACACCTCGCCCGCATGGCGTCGGCGGCGGCTGAGCTTAGGGAAAAAACCGCCGACCAACTGGCGGCGTTGCGCCTGAAAGGGTCCCAAGACCCCATCCCAACGCTCACCGCCGCCCTTGATGTCATCGCAGGGCGCGGCCCCGTCCTTGTAGAGTTGAAAACGGAGGACGGCGCCGTGGGGGCCATGGAGACCAAGGTCGCCGAGACCTTAGGCGGCTATGGAGGATGCGCAGCGGTCATTGGCTTCAATCCCCTATCCCACGCCTGGTTTGCAGCAAATCGACCTGAGCTACCTCGTGGCCTGAACTTGGACCTGAAGCCGGACGCCCCCCTGCAAGACGAGGCGCTGGATGAGATGATCAAGATCGCCCGACCGCATTTTCTCTTGCCCGGCGGGGACGGCCTTGACGCTGTCGCCGTGGCGGCTCTGCATGAGCGTCAATTGCCCCTTGTGGTTTGGACAGTACGCTCGCCGGAGCGCTGGCGGGCCATGAGCGCCTATTGCGATTCGTTGATCTTCGAGGGCTGGAGACCGTGAAAGGCGACATGTCTGGACCTGACGTCAAATCCATCGTCACCGTTAATGAGACCATCGCCGCCATCGGCCAGGCGGCCTGGGACGCCTGCAACGCCGCCTCGGACTACAAGGCCAACCCCTTCACGAGCTACGCGTTTTTGAGTGCTCTTGAGGACAGCGGCTGCGTGACGCCGCGGGCCGGCTGGACTGCGCAGCATGTCAGCATCGCCGACCAGACGGGCCGGACGGTAGGCGTTATGCCGCTCTACCTGAAGACCCACAGCCAGGGGGAATACGTCTTTGATCACGCCTGGGCGGACGCCTATCAGAGGGCTGGCGGGCGTTATTATCCAAAGCTCCAGTGCGCCGTTCCCTTCTCACCGGTCACAGGGCCGCGCCTTCTTACCCGCGAGGACGGTCCGCGGGGTGCTGCGCAGGATGGTCTTCTGGCGGCGGCCGTGGGGCTATGCGGCAAGACCCGTGCGTCGTCCCTTCACATCACCTTCCCTCACCGCGCGGAATGGGAGCGTTTTGGGCAGGCGGGTCTCCTCTTAAGGCAGGACCAACAGTATCACTGGAGCAATCTTGGCTACGCAACCTTTGAGGACTTTCTGGGCGCCCTCTCATCAGGTCGCCGTAAGACCATTAGACGCGAGAGACGGGACGCGCAGGCTGGATTAGAAATTCTGGCGCTCACAGGCGCGGATTTACGGGAAGAGCATTGGGACGCATTTTTCGCCTTTTACCTTGACACGGGGGGACGCAAGTGGGGACGCCCATACCTGAACCGGAGGTTTTTCTCCCTTCTGGGGGAGCGCCTCAGTGAGCGCGTCCTTCTCATCATGGCCAAGAGAGGCGGGCGGTGGATCGCCGGCGCCCTGAACCTCATGGGTGACGACGCGCTCTTTGGTCGGAACTGGGGCTGTATTGAAGACGTCCCGTTCCTGCATTTTGAGCTTTGCTACTACCGCGCCATCGAGGAGGCGATTCAAAGAGGGCTGACGCGGGTTGAGGCCGGTGCGCAAGGTCAGCACAAGATCGCCAGAGGGTATCTTCCGGCCCCCGTCTATTCCGCCCACTTCATCGCCGACCCAGCCCTGCGAGGCCCGGTGGCGCGGTACCTGGAGCATGAGCGACCGGCAGTTGAGGCTGAAATGGCGTTTCTTCAGGCGGAGTTCTCCCCTTTCAAGGAAGCCTAACTGCAGGCCCAAGCCGCCTGCAAAAGGCGTCCAACGGCGGCGTCAGCCGCCGAAGGCGCGTCAAGGCGGCGCCGGACCTTGAGCCGCTCCGACCACGCTTCCTTGCCGGCCGCTTCAAATCCAGGGGCGGAGTGGAGCGGCAGCGCCAGGCCCAAAAGCGCGGCCCCCCCAGAGAGCGGACGCAGGGCCGCGAACTGAACTTTCCGCGACCAGGCCGTGAACCCTTTGCGCTGGCCCGTGGTCACCCCCTCCAGGGGCGTTATCAGGCTAACAACGGCGTCAAGAATGGCGAGGCTTTGCGGGTTCGACCAGAGCGCGGCGCGCAGCGCCTCGCCGTGGCTCCATCCCATCCGATCGCCCTCCCCGACACCTTGGGCCAAGACCAGGGAGGCACGGTTTTGCGCCAGTCCATGGGTGAGCTTGAGCCAGCGAAGGCGCGCCCTGTGTCCCGTCTCCGGACACGTCTCGGCGATCTTGACCCACTCGGCGAGGGATCGTCCCGTGTCGCGCTCAAGGCCCTTGGCGAGGGAGGCGAACCATTTTCTTTGCCGCTCGGTCAGATAGTCTGCGTCGGGTCTGTTCATGAGACGCCCCTATCGCCGGCGGATCCTCATGACCGCGCTCCGAGGATGGAACACCATGAGCATCGACGGCGTCTACGACGAGAACAACATTTTCGCCAAAGTAATCCGAGGCGAGGCGTCCGCCGTCAAGGTCTTCGAGGACGACGGCATCTTGGCCTTTATGGACATTTTCCCCCAGGCACGGGGCCATACGCTTGTGATTTCCAAAACCTCCCGCGCACGCAATCTGCTGGAGGTTGAGCCGGAGGTCTTATCCGCCCTTTCTTTGGGCGTGCAGAAAGTCGCACGGGCCATACGAACCGCCCTTAGTCCGGACGGCATCATCATCACCCAATTCAACGGCGCCCTCGCCGGGCAGACGGTGTTCCATCTGCATGTCCACATCATTCCGCGCTGGGCTGACGAGCCCCTGGCGGGTCATGGCCACGGCCGGATGGCGGATATGAAGGTTCTCACAGGCTTGGCGGCGGCGATTAGAGCTGAGATTTTTTGACCTGACGGTCTCCGGCCCGCCGGAGACCGTCCTTCAGCCTCAGTCGGCGGGTCAATCCGCCATGGCGGGCTCGTCCGCCTCAGGTTCCGACAGATTGCCGTCGCCCAAGGAGTCCTGCTCAGCGCTGCGTTGATCGGGCGAGCCCGCCTCGATGGCGAAGGTAAGCTTGCCGTCGGTCAACTCCACGCGCACGTGGCCTCCGCGCACAAGTCTGCCGAACAGTATCTCGTCAGCCAGGGGCTTTTTGATGTTTTCCTGGATGACGCGGGCCAGAGGCCGTGCGCCATAAAGCTCGTCATAGCCGTTCTTCGCCAGCCAGTCGGCCGCCTCATCGGAAAGCTCGATGGTCACATTGCGGTCCGCAAGCTGGGCCTCAAGCTGCATGACGAACTTCTGGACCACGTTCTTGATCACCTCAGGCGACAGAGCCTTGAAGGTGACGATGGCGTCGAGACGATTTCTAAACTCCGGCGTAAACAGCCGCTGAATCGCCGCTTCGTCCGCATCAGCGATCCGGCCTCGTCCAAAGCCGATGCCCGGTTTGTTGTTGTCCGCAGCCCCGGCGTTGGTCGTCATTATCAGAACGACGTTTCGGAAATCGACCTTCTTACCGTTTGAATCCGTCAAGGTGCCATGATCCATGACCTGAAGCAGGATGTTGAAGACGTCCTGGTGGGCCTTCTCGATCTCGTCCAGGAGCACAACAGCGTGCTTGTGCTGGTCCACCGCGTCGGTCAGCTGGCCGCCTTGGTCGTGGCCCACATACCCGGGAGGCGCGCCAATTAGCCGGGAAACCGTGTGACGCTCCATATATTCGGACATGTCGAAACGCAGGAGTTCGATGCCCAGGGTCGAGGCAAGCTGTCGGGCCACCTCAGTTTTCCCCACCCCTGTCGGCCCGGAGAACAGGTAGCTCCCGATGGGCTTCTGAGCGTCGCGCAAGCCCGCTCGCGCCATTTTCATTGCCGCCGAGAGCTGATGGATCGCTTCGTCCTGACCGTACACCGCCCGCTGCAGATCGCTCTCTAGGCTGCGCAAAGCCTCCGTGTCCGACTTGGAGACGGACTTTGCGGGAACGCGAGCCATCTTTGCGATGACCGCCTCGATCTCCTTAGCGCCAATCTTCTTACGGCGTTTGTTTTCCGGAAGCAGCATTTGGCTAGCGCCGGCCTCGTCTATGACGTCGATCGCCTTGTCTGGAAGCTTCCTGTCGGTGATGTAGCGCGCCGAAAGCTCTACGGCTGTTTTAATAGCGTCGTCCGTGTACTTAAGCTTGTGGAAATCTTCGTAATAGGTCTTCAGCCCTTTGAGGATCTTAATCGTGTCCTCGACGGTTGGTTCGTTGACGTCGATTTTTTGAAACCGGCGCACCAGCGCGCGATCTTTCTCGAAATGCTGCCGGAACTCTTTATATGTAGTGGATCCCATACACTTGAGCGTGCCAGACGCAAGGGCGGGCTTGAGCAGGTTGGAGGCGTCCATCGCCCCACCTGACGTCGCCCCGGCGCCGATGACCGTATGAATCTCGTCGATAAACAGAATGGCGTTGGCGTGAGTCTCCAATTCCTTCACGACCTGCTTCACCCGCTCTTCGAAGTCGCCCCGGTAGCGGGTCCCCGCCAGGAGGCTGCCCATATCTAAGGAGAATATGGTGGCGGTCTCGAGAACTTCCGGGACTTCCCCATTGACGATTTTGCGCGCTAGGCCCTCGGCAATGGCGGTCTTGCCCACTCCTGGATCGCCCACAAGCAAGGGATTGTTCTTGTTTCGCCGGCACAGCACCTGAATGCAGCGTTCCACCTCGGCCATGCGTCCGATGAGCGGATCGACTTTCCCCGCTCGGGCCTTCTCGTTCAGATTGACGCAATAGGCTTCCAGGGCCTCGCCGCCAGTTTTCGCTGCGGCCTTCTCCTCGCCCGCCTCTTCTTGGGCGCCCTTCACAGCGCGCGGCTCAGACGCACCGGCCTTCTTGGCGATCCCATGGGCGATGAAATTCACCGCATCATAGCGGGTCATATCCTGCTCTTGCAGGAAGAAGGCGGCGTGGCTCTCTCGTTCGGAGAACACCGCCACAAGAACGTTGGCCCCCATGACCTCGTCGCGGCCGGACGATTGGACATGAATCACGGCGCGCTGGATCACTCTCTGGAAGCCAGCTGTCGGTTTGGCGTCTTCGCTGTCTTCAACCACGAGGGATTTCAGCTCGTTGTCGAGGTAGGCGACGATAGTCTTTTTCAACGCGACGAGATCGACGTTGCACGCTCGCATGACGGCGGCCGCGTCGTCGTCGTCCGTCAAGGACAACAAAAGATGCTCTAGCGTCGCGTATTCATGTTTGCGCTGGTTCGCATACGCCACGGCCCGGTGAAGGGTCTCTTCCAGATTGCGCGAGAATGACGGCAAGGAGGACCTCTCAATCCTTTTCCATAGTGCACTGGAGCGGATGTTGGTGGCGACGCGCCGTATCCACAACCTGAGCCACCTTGGTTTCGGCGACCTCGAAAGTGAACACCCCGCATACGCCTACGCCGTGCTGGTGAACATGAAGCATTATGCGGGTCGCGTCTTCGCGCGACTTGTTGAAAAACCGCTCGAGAACGTAGACGACAAATTCCATGGGCGTGTAGTCGTCGTTCAGGAGGAGGACGCGGTAAAGGGACGGCTTTTGAGTCTTCGGCTTAGTCTGCGTGACGACCGCCGAGCCCACGCCGTTTCCAGTTCCGCTCGGCTTACGCTCAGCCATCCAAATCGACCTCCGGCCGCCGGGATCGCCCGACGCCTAAATTAGATATGACAAAGCGAGGATATTGGAAGCCCCGCAGACGCCGACGCGACGTTTAAGCAGGGGATGTTTAAACCCTGGGCGAAGCGGGCCTCCTTTGCGGGCCTCAACGCGCGACGCAGCCGCCGCACGAAAAAAAAGCCCGGAGCAACGCCCCGGGCCTCTCTCAAACTGGATCAAAACGTGAAATAGGACTTAGCGGGCGGCCTGCAGGGTCTCGACAACGGCGGTCGCGCGCTCGTTGAGCGGACGGAACGCGCCCTTAATGGTGGCGGAAAAGATTTCCGACGCGCGGTTCATCTCAGTGATGTAGGTCTCAAGGGAGCTCTTGGCGAAAGCCGTCTGGAGCTCAATCACTTCCTGGACGCTGCGAGCGGCGGAGAGCGCCTTTGCCGTCTCAACCTGATGCTCAACCGCGGACTTGCTGTAAGCGAGGACATGGGCGCCCAGAGATTCGGCGCCCTTAGCGGTGGCTGTGGCGCTGGCGACGAGGGCCTCGATGTTATGCTTGGAGTGAGCATTAAGCTCGTTCAGCGTTGAAAGGGACTTTTCGACGCTTTCTTTGAAGGCCTTAGCGCCGGCTGTGGTGAACTGCTCGGTGGCGGCTTTGGCTTTCTCTGCGGTTTTAACGGCTTCCTTGGCGGTGGTTTCGGCGGCGGTGGCCATGACTGTCTCCAACGGGTGGGTGGGCTTGAACATGAACGGACTGCGCGGTGGACGCGTTAGGTTTATGCCGCGACGCAACATAAACGTCAAGTTGTGTGTGCGCTGCACAATGCTACGCTTCCGGGGGAACGCCTCGATGCCGCCCCTGCGGCGATGCGCATTAGGGTTACCACACAGGCAATGATTGTTTACCTTGGATAAAGGCTAAATAAGCGACACTGAGTCACTCAGCGCGGCGTCCGCACTCGCCGCCTTCCTTCAGAACGACGGACGCCTTGAGCATGATGATCCTAGCCCGACGCGGCCTCAGACACGCCACCTTCGCCGTGATCCTTCTTGCGGCGGTCCTGGGGTTGGCCGCGCCCTCCTCCGCCTCGGGATTGTTTGGCCAGGTGCGATACGCCGCCATCGTCGTGGACGCGTCAAACGGCGAGGTGCTTTACTCCAAGCGCGCCGACGAGTTGCGGTATCCGGCGTCCATCACCAAGATCATGACCCTTTATCTGACCTTCGAGGCGCTCTCCACGGGACGGATCTCCCTCAAAGACCGCGTTCCCGTCTCCCAACACGCCGCATCCATGATGCCGTCCAAGACACAGTTGCGCCCTGGGGACAGTCTTACGGTGGACGAGGCCATTAGGGTCGTTGCAGTGCACTCTGCCAACGACATCGCCGTGGCTCTAGCGGAGAAAATCGGCGGTTCGGAAAGCAAGTTTGCGGCCTTGATGACCTTAAGGGCCCAAGAGCTCGGCATGGCCAACACACGGTTTGTAAACGCTAACGGCGTGCCCGATCCTCGACAGGTGACGACCGCCCGCGACATTGCGATCTTGTCTCGCGCGGTGATGCGCGATTATCCGCAGTATTACAGTTACTTCGGTCTGCGCACGACAGAGCTGCGCGGGCAACTCTTCTCCAATCACAACCACCTATTGCGCGAGCCTGGATACGACGGATTCAAGACCGGCTTCACCAACGCGGCGGGATACAATCTGTCCGCCTCCGCCGTTAGAGATGGACGCAGGCTGATCACCGTCGTCCTCGGGGGCACCTCAGCCGCCGGGCGGGACGAAAACGTCCAGACCCTGATGAACGCCGGCTTCGATGTGTTGCGCAAACGCTCCTTGGGCGTGAAGACCACCATCGCGGCCAATATCGCAGAGCCTGACGACAGCGGCCCCATCGTTCGGCCGTCTGTAGAACAGGGCGACGGTGGGCAAGCCGGACTAAGCGTTATCGTTCATGACCCGATCCATGGCGATCAGACCGTGGATCAGCTTCTGAGCCAGGAGAAGCGCCAGGATCCCGCCTCGGCTCCGCCGCCGCCGCCGGGGTTGCGGGCCCGCCTTCTTGCGCTTCAGCCCTCCTCCGTCTGCGGCTCCCATCGCCACGGTCATGGACGGTCGCGCAAAGCCGCGTGTGCGGCGCAGGCGACCCGAATGGCTGCGGCTAACTGTTCAAAGACCCGGGGGCGCGCCCACGCCCGATGCGAAAGACGCGCATCTATGGCCCTTGCGAAGGCGTCGCTGGCGAGCAAGGCGCGGCCCCATCATCATCGCCGCAGGCGTTTAGACGCCTAAGGCCCCTACGGCCCCTAAGGTCTGGAGTGCTCCGCGGTCCTTAGAAGGGCAGCCCTGGCGGCGTTGAGCTGCGCGGCTAGGCCCCCTGCGCCGCCGAGATCCGGATGCACTCTCAACATAAGGCGTTTGTAGGCGCGCTCAATTTCTTCGGGCCCTGCCGCTGAATCGACCCCGAGCATGCTGCGGGCCTCCGATTCGGTCATGTCCGATCCGCGCACGGGAGGCTCAGCGGAGGGGGAAGGTCGCGTTCGCCATCGCGCAATCATTGAGACCGCGCCTGCCGCCGCAAGGAGCGCTGCGCCTTCATAGACCGCGCCTCGGGCGATCAATCCAGCGCCCGCCAGAATGGCGATCAAGGCCGCCCCAGCCGCACCGGGCCGCCAAGGCCCCGCGAGACCCCGCGACCATCGGCCCAGGCGGCGCATGCCCTCAACCCCAAGCCAAAGGACGAGCATGACCGCAACACCTATGACGGCCGCCATAGGTTCAAGCCGCGTCGACGGTTTGCGGATCTACCACGGACGCTGGAATGATGCGCAACGCGCTCATAATGTTTCGCAGTTCCTGACGCGCCGCGACGTGGGTCAGCGCTACAGGGACTGGACGCACCGTGGGAGACAGGTCCGCAATTGTCAGACCGAACGGGAAAAGCTCGCGATAGATCACCCGGTCGCGAAGACCCGGTCCGATGCGAAATCCAACCCGCCGACCTAGGGCCTGGATACGTTCATCCAGGCGCTTGCGGTTGCGTGCTTCGGTAGTGGCGAGACGGTTGCGCAAAACCACCCAGTCGATAGATCGGCGGGTTTCCGACATGCGGCGCTTGCGCGATTCCCATACTGTCTCGGCATAAAGGCTGGGTTTGAGGAGGTCCAGGGTGACTGGATCCACCTGCCCCAACATGTCAAAGTCGACGAAACTGTCGTTCAAGGGCGTGACGATGAGATCGGCGTTGGCGTGCGCCGCGCGGGACAACGCCGTATCTGCTCCTGGGGTGTCGATGATGAGGACGTCGGCGGACGCTAGGGCGGCGCTGCCTGCCGCCTCGAAGGCGCTGACCACGTCCGCTTCGGGCTGAGTTAAGAGCTGCTCGGCGCCAACCAAAAAATGCTCCGCCGGCATCGGGAGCGTGACGCCTGCGGAGGCCGCCCAGGCGCGCCGGTGAGCGAAGAAATGCGCCATGGAGAGCTGTCGCAGGTCAAGGTCGATGGTTGCAACCGTCTTGCCCGCGTAAAGCAAGCCCGTGGCGATATGGATGGCGAGGGTTGATTTACCGGCTCCACCCTTTTCATTGCCCACCACGACAACGCGCGGCGGAGCCGTTGCTCCAAGTTTGCTCACGCCCATGCCCCTCTCTTCGGCGCCGCAAGCGGTTCCGACGCTACGGCAGGACACACCGCATGGACGAGCGGGTCAACGCGGCGAAGTAGCGGGCGTCGAGACGGATTCACCATGCTCCAAGTTCCCGCAGCCGGCCTGCGAGATCAGGCGGAATTTGCCCGGACGCGTCGCCGCTGGAGAGGTCTGCCGGCGCCTCTTCCTGCGAAAGATAGCGCCAACCCTGGAACGGTCGACGCGGCGCCGCCGCCGTTCGCACAAGGACGGGATCAAGATCGATCTCGCACCACCGCTCCGCTCCCTCTCCTACGGTATCGACGGCGAGAATGCCTTGCCGACATAAGATCGCACCTTTGAATACCCAATAGAGGGAGCCGCCGTCGAGGAGGTCGTCGAGGCGCTTGGGGGTCTGACGTGTGCGCATCCGCCAGTCAGCAGGGCGCCGTGACCGCCGCCAGGCCTCTAGTTCCTCCACGGAAGCGCAGCCCACGCAGAGTTTGACAAGATGCAAGGTCATGAGTCAGCCGACAAAGGTTTAACACGCGCTAGAACGACGCCTTCGGAAGTCTGTGCGCCGGGGGCGGCCGCAAGCATTTCGACTACGCCGTCGAAGGGCGCGGCGAGGGCGTGCTCCATCTTCATCGCTTCAAGGACCACGATGACCTGTCCCTGGGCGACGCGATCCCCCAGGGCCACGCCTACTGAAGCGATTCGCCCCGGCATGGGTGAGAGAAGCGCCCCATCGCCTCCCGCCGCCGCAGCGGCGGTCCTTTCGCTCGCCGATCGAGCGACCAAGTAGGGTTCAGCGTCCTCAAAAATCACAAATGCACCGTCGGCGCAGGCGTGGATGTTTAGAAGTCCCTCCGGCCGACCCTCCGGCAAGTGGGCAAGCGTCTCCACTCCATCGATGCTCAGGCGGCACTCAAGGCCGGGGTCGGCGTTCAACCGAAAGCCGCGAGCGCCATGCAAGGCGTCCCAGGGTCCCGGCGGCGTCCCTTGGGCTTCGAAAGCCGCTAGGGCCTGCGTCGCCGACGCGAGGACTGCGTCAGAGGGGTCCTCCTTGCGCGTCAAGACGTCCAGACGCGCGTCGATGAAACCTGTGTCCACAACGCCTGCGAGAAAGTCCTCATCGGCTAAACATCGGGCCAGAAAGGCGGCGTTCGTCCGCACGGGCCAGACCTCGACGCGGCGAACCGCCTCGGCGAGGGTGCGCGCTGCGGCGCGTCGGTTGGGGCCGACAGCGATAATTTTCGCAATCATGGGATCATAGAATGGGGTGATGACGCCTCCCTCCTCCGCGCCCGCGTCGACCCGGACAGTCGGCGTCGCCGCCGGCAATCGCAGCCGATCGAGGGGGCCCGTGGACGGCAAAAACCTCTTGCGAGGTTGTTCGGCGTAAAGACGCCCTTCCATAGCCCATCCGGAACGTACGATCTGCTCTTGGGCGAGGGGTAGCGGCTCGCCCCCCGCGACCCGAAGCTGCCACTCGACGAGATCTATGCCGGTAATCGCCTCGGTTACAGGGTGCTCCACCTGGAGACGGGTGTTCATCTCCATGAACCAGATATGATCCGCCTTGAGGCCGCCCGACCCGTCTGCGATGAACTCAACGGTGCCAGCGCCTTCATACCCCACAGCCTGCGCGGCCTGCACGGCGGCGCCGGTCACCGCGGCGCGCACGGCTTCATCCATCCCTGGCGCTGGAGCCTCCTCGATGACCTTCTGATGACGGCGCTGAAGGGAGCAGTCCCGTTCAAACAGGTGCACGACGTTCCCGTGGCGGTCCGCGAACACCTGCACCTCAATGTGCCGGGGACGCGTGACATAGACCTCAAGCAGGACGCGCTCATCGCCGAAGCTCGCCCGAGCTTCCCGCCGCGCGCCGGCCAAGGCCACGTCGAACACGTCGGGCGCGTCCACCCGGCGCATTCCCTTGCCGCCTCCGCCTGCAACCGCCTTGATCAAAAGGGGATAGCCAATGAGAAGGGCCTCGGCTCGCAGACGCGCGTCAGACTGATCGTCCCCATGATAACCAGGGGTAGTGGCGACGCCAGCCCCCTGCATAAGCGCCTTTGCCGCGTCCTTAAGGCCCATAGCCCGGATCGCCGACGCCGGGGGACCGATCCAGGTCATCCCCGCGGCGGCCACTGCGTCGGCGAAGGCGGCGTTTTCAGAGAGAAATCCATAGCCGGGATGCACCGCGTCCGCGCCAAGGGACCTGGCTGCCTCTAGAACAGCCTCTGTGTTCAGGTAGCTGTCCTGCGGTCGCGCCGGACCAACGCACGCGCGATAATCCGCGTCCCGCACGAAGGGCGCGGTCTTGTCAGCCTCGCTGTAAATCGCCGCCGTCTCTAAACCGAGGCGCTTGGCCGTCCTGATGATGCGACTGGCGATCTCTCCGCGATTGGCGATGAGAAGGCGGCGGAAGGGAAGGTCATGGCTCATGGTGAACTCTCCGCGACGCACGAGGCCCGCGCACGGACGCAACGCGGGCGACGGCGCCGTCTCCCACGACGACGCCTCAGCGCTCAGCCCACGAAGGCTTTTGCTTATTGAGGAAGGCCGCAACGCCTTCACGGCCCTCCGCGCATGCCCTGCGATGGGCGATGGCGGAAGCGGTGTACTCCAGGAGTCCGCGATCCAGCGGACGGTCATAGACCGTGTCCACCAGGACCTTCGCATCAGCGACAGCCCCCGGCGCACAGGCGCTCATGGCTTCGGCGAGGGCTTCGATCCGCGCGCCAAATTCGTCCGGTTGCATCACCACCTCGTGCACAAGACCGAGGCCTTGCGCCTCTTGTGCGCCGATCACTCTTCCCGTGGCGAAAAGCTGACGCGCGTTTCGCGGGCCGATCGCCCGCACGACGTAGGGACTGATGGTCGCGGGCGTCAGGCCGAGCCTGACCTCGGAAAACGCGAAACGCGCATCCTGCGCGGCGATGGCGTAGTCGCACGCCGCCACCAGACCCGCGCCGCCGCCAAAGGCTGAGCCCTCCACGAGCGCGACGGTCAGCTGGGGCAGATCGTGCAACTTTTTCAACATTCCGGCCAGACGCATGGCGTCCTCCCTGTTGTCGTCTTCGAGCCAATCCGCCGTTTCGGCCATCCATGCGAGGTCCGCACCCGCGCAAAAATTCCCGCCCGCGCCCCTGAGAAGCACGGTGCGTACGTGATCAGCCCCGTGGAGGGTCTCAAAGATGTCGCTAAGAGCGATGATCAGGTCGGGGCCGAAAGCGTTCCGCTGCTTGGGTCGGTTGAGGGTGATGACGGCGAGCCCTGCTCGCGTTGCGTCAAGAAGGACCGCAGGCGCGTCCTCAGCGGATCCCGGCGGCGTGGCGGCGTTGGACATAAGACTCTCCTCGGCCCTTAAGGACCTACATTCTGAAAACGCCGAACCGAGCCTCGGAAATCGGTGCGTTCAACGCCGCCGATAGGCTAAGGCCGAGGACGTCTCGGCTTTGCGCCGGATCGATCACCCCGTCGTCCCAAAGACGGCCGGTGGCGAAATATGGAGAGCCCTCACGGTCGTAGCGCTCTCGGATCGGGGCCTTAAAGGCCTCCTCTTCCTCCGCCGACCAGAGCCCTCCGCGCGCTTCCAGTCCATCGCGTCGAACCGTGGCGAGGACGCTGGCCGCCTGCTCGCCGCCCATGACGCTGATGCGTGCGTTGGGCCAGGTCCAAAGAAAGCGCGGGGAATAGGCCCGGCCGCACATGCCGTAATTTCCAGCACCAAAACTACCTCCGATGATGAGGGTGATCTTGGGCACATTGGCCGTCGCCACGGCGGTGACGAGTTTGGCCCCATCCTTGGCGATACCGCCCGCTTCATAGCGCGCTCCAACCATGAAGCCGGAAATGTTTTGCAAAAAGATCAGCGGAATTTTCCGCTGGCACGCGAGTTCGATGAAGTGCGCGCCCTTCAGCGCGCTTTCAGAAAACAGCACTCCGTTGTTGGCGAGGATCGCCACTGGCATGCCCCAGAGGTGCGCGAACCCGGTAACCAAGGTCGTTCCGTAAAGAGCCTTGAATTCCTCAAATTCCGACCCGTCGACAATGCGCGCAATAACCTCGCGCACGTCGTAGGGCGCGCGCACGTCTTTTGGGATGACCCCGTAGAGGTCGGTCGGGTCATAGAGGGGCGGCGCGGGCGTGCGCGTCTCCACAGGCGAAGCCGGTCTTGGCCCCAGGCGCGCCAGGATCGCCCGGATCCGCTGCAGCGCTTCATCGTCGTCCTGCGCCACGTGGTCCACCACCCCAGAGCGGCGACCATGGGTTTCCGCGCCCCCAAGTTCGCTGGCCGTCACCACCTCGCCTGTGGCGGCCTTCACGAGGGGCGGCCCCGCCAAGAAGATCGTCCCTTGGCTCTCACCGCCAGCTCCACGAACGATCACCGTCTCATCGCTCATGGCTGGAACATAGGCGCCGCCCGCGGTGCAACTTCCCATGACGCAGGCGATCTGGGCTATGCCCAGGGCGCTCATCTGAGCCTGATTGTAGAAGATCCGACCGAAATGATCCCGGTCTGGAAAAACCTCCGCTTGATGGGGAAGATTCGCGCCTCCGCTGTCCACAAGATAGATGCACGGCAGCGCGCACTGCTGGGCGATCTCCTGCGCCCGGAGGTGCTTCTTCACCGTCATGGGATAATAAGCGCCGCCTTTAACGGTGGGGTCGTTGCAGACGATCATGGCCTCGCGTCCGGAGATCCGCCCGACACCGCAGATCAGGCCTGCTCCGGGCGCCTCGTCGTCATACAGTCCAGCGCCCGCAAGCTGCCCAATTTCGAGAAAAGGCGCTCCGACATCCAAAAGGCGCTCGACCCTTACCCGAGGGGGGAGCTTTCCACGCGCGGCGTGGCGGGCCCGCGCTTCAGCGCCTCCGCCTTGGGCGACCACGGCCGCCTTAGCGCGCAGTTCCGCGGCGAGAGCGCGGTTTAGCTCAGCGTTCCCGGCGAAGCTTGCACTGTTGGGATCGACTTGGGAGGAAAGTTTCGCCATTGATCCGTTTTAGGGGGCGAAGTTCACCAGCGCCAGACCCGAGGGGATTGGACGGAGCGCGCGCCTGTCATCGGTCGCCAAGCGCGGAGGCGACTCGCCGCTTTTCGCGTAGAGTGCCGCCCATGGCCCAAGGCCCGCGCACGAAGTCGGACACCCTTTACGATCTCCCTGGAGAGAGCGCGCTTGTGCGGCTCTTTCTTGGACAACACGCGTCTCCGGACGTGGCCTGGTTCTCCCTCCCCGGCGGCCGCACGCTCTACAACGCCGGCGATGAGGCGGAAACGCTCTATCTTCTCCGCGCCGGACGCCTTGGCGTGATCCGCCGGGAGACCGGTCAGCCGCAGCAGTTTCTCGGCGTCGTCAAACCGGGGGAGCCGGTGGGCGAGATGGCGCTCGTCTCGGGTACGCGTCACACGGCCACTGTCATAGCGATGCGCGATTCGGAAATTCTCGCCCTACCCAAGACATCCTTCTACGCCGCCGCCCGCAAGGATCCAGCGCTCATGGCTGAGGTAGCCAGGCTGACCGTGACCCGATCCCGGCAGGCGGCGCCGCGCGTCGGGTCCGGAGCGCCAGCCGTGTTCGCCTTGATCGGGGTCAGCCCCGGGCCGTCCATCCGCAGCCGTGTGGAGCGGTTGGAACGGTACATTATGGACCTCGGATTCACGGTGACGGTGCTTGGGTCGGAAACCCAGGCAGCGCCCACCGAGTGGTTCTCGACCGTTGAGCAGCGGCATGACGTGGTGCTTTTCGTCGCCGAGCATGGTGAGGAGGCGTGGACCCATCTCGCGGCCCGCCAGGTCGACCGGGTTCTTCTCGTCGGCAGAGGCGATCAGGCCCCTCCTTTCGCCCCCTCCGCCTTCGCCGGCCGAGCGGTGCATGAACACCGTCTCATGGATCTCATCCTTGTTCATCCGTCTGGACGGTCGACGCCTCAGGGGTCGGCGGCATGGCTCGATGCGACCCCAGCGACCCGTTTGTTTCATGTGCGCGAGGGCGAGGACGCCGATTTGCGCCGCCTCGCCCGCATCCTGACCGGGACATCCGTGGGCCTGGTCCTTTCGGGGGGCGGCGCGCGCGCCTACGCTCACATCGGCATCATTCGCGCCCTGAGAGCCGCAGGCGAGCCTATCGACTTTATCGGCGGAACTTCAATGGGCGCCATTATCGGCGCGGGCTGCGCGCGGGGCTGGGACGATGATGAGATCGCACGCCGAATTCGGGAAGCCTTCGTCGATTCAAGTCCCCTTACCGATATAGCCCTGCCCCTTATCGCGATGACGCGAGGCCGTCTGGTGGGACAGCGGCTGAGAGAGCACTTTGAGGACGTCTTGATAGAGGATCTCTGGCTTCCCTTTTTTTGCGTTTCCTCAAACCTGACGACTGGGGAATACCACCTGCACCAGAGAGGTCGCCTTCGTCGAGCGCTCCAGGCGTCGAGCTCCCTGCCCGGGGTGATGCCGCCCGTCATCTGGGAGGATGGTAGCGTCCTCGTAGACGGGGCCGTTACCAACAACATGCCCACCGACATTATGCGCCGCCTGCATCGCGGCGCCGTCGTGGGTGTGGATGTGGCCGTCGCCAAGGCCCTCAGCGCCGACGACGTCAAACGTCCTGCGTCCCTATGGCGCTGGATTCTGTCGGGCGAATGGCGCAAGGGCCCGCCTGTGGTCTCCCTCCTGATCCGCGTCGCCACCGTCTCCACCCAAAGGGAGCAGGCCGTCACGCGCGAAGCCTGCGACCTCATGGTCGCGCCCGTGATAGAAGGGGTGGAACTCAGGGATTGGAAGGCGTTCACGCCCGCCGTCGATGCGGGCTTCGCCGCCATGCAGGCTTCCCTGGCCGGCCTAGACGGTGGACTGGTTAACCTTGCTCGCCCAGATCGTCCCGGCGCCGCGCGATGATGAACAGGCGGGGAAACGGGAACAGGGTGACGCCGTCCTCGCGCTGGGGAAAATCAATTGCGACCGACCGGCGATAAAGCGCGATGAAGCTTTCGCGCTCCGCCTCCGTCGCAAGGGCCTGAAGGTAGGGCCGCAATCCTGTCCCCTTCATCCATTCGACGATGGCGTCGTCGCCTTCGAGGGCGTGGAGATAGGTCGTAGACCAGATGTCGGTTTCCGCCAAGGGCGTCAGCCAGTCGTAATAGTCCTGCGCTGAGGCGACAGGCTGGACGTCTCTAATCCTCTTCATCGCCTCGCTCCACGGACTTTCCGCGGCGGCGGCGCGAAGCTTGACATGCCAGACGGCGTTGAAGGTGACGGGGACTTGGCACGCGAAAACGCCGCCGGGCGCGAGGAGGCTGACCAGGCGCGGGAAAAGAGTCTGATGGTCAGGGAGCCATTGCAAGGCGGCGTTGGTGAAAATGAGGTCAGGCGGCTCAGTGGGCGAGAACGCCGCAATGTCTCCTTGGACCCATTGCACCTTGCCAGGCCTTTGTCTCGCCCGACCCAGCATCGCCTCGCTGGCGTCCAACCCGCGCACGTCCGCTTCGGGGTGGCGCAGGGACAAGAGCGCGGCGTGTTCGCCGGTTCCGCATCCCAAGTCCCAAATCCGCCGTGGGGAAAAGTCGGTGGGCACCTGCACCATGAGGTCCAGGGCCGGACGGTCCCGCTGGCTTTTGAAGCGTTCGTACTGGTTGGGATCCCAAGAGGTCATCAGTCAGCTTACGATGTCGGCGGTCCGCAGACGAGGGGTTTGGCCTTGTCGAGCGCCAGAATTGCTCCTACCCAAAGCGCGCCGAAGGGGATGAAGGATGCCTGACACGGAAACGATCTTGGTCACCGGAGCGTCAGGCTACATTGGCGGTTGGTGCGCCGCGACCCTCTTGAGCCGGGGCTACCGTGTGCGCGCGACGCTCCGCTCCCTCGCGCGGGAGGCGGCAGCGCGGGCGGCTATCGCCAAAGCATGCGACCCGGAGGATCGCCTGTCCTTCGTCGCGGCGGAACTGACGAGCGACGCCGGATGGGACACTGCGGCGGAGGGGTGCCACTACGTCCTGCATATCGCCTCGCCCCTTGGCGTCGACAACCCCAAAGACCCCCAAGTGCTGATCAAGCCCGCCCGCGAGGGCGCCCTGCGCGCCCTGACCGCCGCTGTGCGCGCCGGGGTGAGACGCGTGGTGATGACCTCCTCCGTCGCCGCCGCGAGCCCGCCGCCAGCCAGCGGCGACACTTTAACCGACGAAACCCAGTGGACCGACCCGGCTCTCCCCGGCGTCGGGGCCTACCCCCAGTCCAAAACTCTGGCTGAGAGGGCGGCTTGGGATTTCATAGCCGAACGCGGGGGAGCAACCACCTTAGCGGTTATAAACCCCGCACTGGTTCTGGGCCCCATCCTCTCCGCGGAAAGCCTGGGTTCCGTTCAGGTGATCCAACGGTTGATGAACGGTTCCATGCCGGGGACCCCGCGCCTTGGCTTCAACATCGTTGATGTACGTGACGTGGCGGATCTGCATTTAAGAGCCATGCTGGCGCCCGCCGCCGCAGGACAAAGGTTCATCGCCGCTGGCGATTACGCCTGGATGGCGGACCTTGCCGCCATCCTGCGCGCCCAGCTCGGCGCCCGCGCCGGCAAGGTCCCCACGCGGGCCCTGCCCGACGTCGCCTTGCGCCTCATCGCGATGTTTGACCCAGCCCTGCGAACCGTGACCCCGGGCCTGTCCCGTAAGCACGCCTTTTCGTCCCGCAAGGCGCAGGACGTTCTGGGTTGGGCGCCGCGTCCTTTGGAGGCGACTGTGGTGGAGTGCGCGGAGAGCCTCATCGCAAACGCCCGGGTTTAGGCGCGCTTGCCCTCGGCGGCAGGGCGTCTTACGACGCGGCGCCGTTCAGGAGTTTGCCGATGACCGCCCCGACCCGAACCGAGACCGACACCTTCGGGGCCCTTCAGGTCGACGCAACGCGATATTGGGGCGCCCAGAGCCAACGCTCGCTGGGAAATTTCAAGATTGGATGGGAGAAGCAACCCGCGTCCATCGTGCGCGCCCTCGGGGTCGTGAAACGCGCGGCGGCGCAGGTGAATATGCGCCTTGGAAAGCTCGACCCAGCGTTAGGCGCCGCGATCGTCGCCGCAGCTGACGAGGTCATCGACGGCCGCCTCAACGATCACTTCCCCCTTTCGGTGTGGCAGACCGGGTCTGGAACCCAGTCCAACATGAACGCCAATGAGGTGATCTCTAACCGAGCCATCGAGATCCTGGGAGGGACGCTGGGCTCCAAAAGCCCAGTCCACCCCAACGACCATGTCAATATGAGCCAGTCCTCCAACGACACCTATCCGACTGCGATGCACATCGCAGCCGCAGAGGAGGTTGTTCACAGCCTCAGGCCGGCCTTGGAGGAGCTTTTGGCGGCTCTGGAGGCGAAATCCGAGGCGTGGAAAGACGTCATCAAAATCGGGCGCACCCACACCCAGGACGCAACGCCCCTTACCCTGGGCCAGGAGTTCTCAGGATACGCCCAACAGGTGCGCAACAGCTTGCACCGCATCGACCAGACCTTGCCCATGTTGATGCAACTGGCCCAGGGCGGCACCGCCGTCGGCACCGGACTGAACGCGCCCAAGGGCTTCGCTGAAGCGGTGGCCGCCGAAATCGCCGGCATTACAGGCCTACCCTTCACCACGGCTCCCAATAAGTTCGAAGCCCTCGCCGCCCACGACGCCATGGTGTTCGGCCATGGCGCTTTGAACGCCACCGCGGCGGCCCTTTTCAAAATCGCCAACGATATTCGCTTTCTTGGCTCGGGACCGCGCTCAGGTCTTGGCGAACTCAGTCTGCCCGAAAATGAGCCGGGCTCGTCCATCATGCCCGGGAAGGTCAATCCTACCCAATGCGAGGCGCTGACCATGGTTTGCGTGCGGGTTTTCGGTAATGAAACCACCATGACCATGGCCGGCGCGTCCGGACATTTTGAGCTCAACGTGTACAATCCGGTTATGGCCTACACGTTCTTGCAATCGGTGCACCTTCTCGCCGACGCCGCTAGGAGCTTTACGGAGCACTGCGTGTCAGGCATCGAGCCACGACTGGAGAACATCCGCTCGGGGCTTGAGAAGAGCTTGATGCTGGTCACCGCCTTGGCGCCTAAAATTGGCTATGACGCCGCAGCAAAAATCGCCAAGACAGCCCATAAGAACGGGACGACGCTGCGTCAGGAGGCGGTGGGCGGCGGTTATGTGTCGGACGCAGAGTTCGATCAACTTGTTCGCCCCGAAAACATGATATCTCCGGGTTGAGGCAGGGGATCATGACCGAAGGCGTTGTCAAACTGAAGGCGTTTCGCAAGGCCAGAGCGCGCGCCGAATCGGAAGCGAAGGCTGCGCAGAACCGCTTGCGCTTTGGTCGTGCGAAGGCGGAAAAGGCCGCAAGCGCCCTTGAGCGCGCCCGCGCTAAGAAGGCGTTAGACGATCTTAAACGCGAGCCAACGTAAGGGTGCGTCCCGTCGCCTAGCCGGAAACCGACGCTTGGCCGCGCCCCGGATCGCGGGGGCGATTTCGAAGGGGAGGCGGAACAGCGAAATAGCGATCGCCGCGTCTGATCCTGAGGCGTCTGCGCGCGTCCTCCAGGGGCTCGAGAAGAAGGACCTCGTAATCTTCGCCAGGAAGCCAGGCGGCGTCGCGGCCATTACAGTAGGCCTGCCACACCGCTCCGGCGACCCTTGTCCCCTCGCCAATCTTGAGCGCCTGTATTACGCCTCCTAGCGCGATGAAGGCCCAGCCTAACGCGCCGGTCTGCGCGTAGGAAAAGGCCACAAGACAAAGCTCGCCCAAACTGTCGCGACCGTACCCGGTGAGGACATGCCAAATGTCGTGAGTGTCGCGGATGCGTCGGCCGAACCAGGCGTAGGGGTGAAGAAGGTCAGCTGCGCCTCCCCGCGCCTTTCGGCTTTCCTCGGCCAAGCCGCCGGCGGAAAGGCGTTCTGCAGCGATGAACCGCCTATAGGCGGCGCCGACCGAGCCTTCGGGGAGCCGTTGAAGATAGGCGCGATCCGACAGACGCTCGGCAAGTTCGACCCGCTCATAGGCGAGCCGGCCGCCCTGGACGGCGCCCAGCAACCTTTGATAGCCGCGCGCCGTGGACGCGCCGTTGAGCGCTTGCATGATCTCAAAAACCTGCCGCGTGTCCTCCTTGTCGGCCAGGAGGCGGCGAAATGCCCGAAGGGCCCGAATCGGCCGTACCCTTGGCCGGGGCAGACGCAGCTCCCCAGAAAGTTCCACCGCGTTTGACCCTGCAGCTTGGCGCTTCATCATCACGCATTAAAATGACGCCAGCGTCACTTTTTTGCAAGGGCCCACCGTCATGCCTCCACTCCTCCGCAAGCGGTCGGTAAATCTCGCCGGACACGCCACATCCCTCGCCCTTGAGCCTGAATTCTGGAGCGTTCTTGAGGATATGGCGGGCGAGGACCCTCTCAGCGCGCTCGTGCGACGCATCGATGAAACCCGAGGGGCCCGCCCCCTCGCGTCAGCCTGCCGCCTTGCCGCCCTAGCCTGGGCCTTAGAGTCTGATGCGTCGACGCGGACGTGCTAAATGACATCTTTGGGCTTCAGAATCACAACCGCCGTGTCCGAACCTTCGCCTCCCCCCAAACTGTCCGATCTGGTCCGTGTGGACCGTCCCGCCGCCTCCCCCCTCGATGGGCTCAATCCCGAGCAGCGGCGCGCTGTGGAGGCGGTGGAGGGGCCGGTCCTGGTGCTGGCCGGCGCAGGAACCGGAAAGACCCGTGTTCTCACAACCCGCTTAGCCCACATCCTCGCCACGGGACGGGCGCGTCCGTGGGAGCTGCTGGTCGTCACCTTCACCAATAAGGCGGCCCGGGAGATGCGCGACCGCATCGGCGCCATTGTCGGCGCCGACGCCGAGGGACTAAGGTGGCTCGGGACGTTCCACTCCGTCTCTGCGCAAATCCTGCGCCGCCATTGCGAGCTCGTGGGCCTTCGTTCGAACTTTACAATCCTGGATACGGACGACCAGGAGCGCGTGCTGAAACAGGTGATCGAGGCTGCAGGCCTTGATGTGAAACGCTGGACGCCACGGCATCTGGCCGGCTTGATCGACCAATGGAAAAATAGCGGCTTGACGCCTGAGACGACGCCGGCTGAGGCCGGGGAAAGTTTCGCCGCCGGCAAGGCGGTCGGGCTCTACCGGACCTACCAGGATCGGCTCCGCACACTGAACGCATGTGATTTCGGGGATCTCTTACTCCACACCCTGACCATCTTCTCAAGCCATTCCGATGTGCTGGCCGACTACCACCGGCGGTTCCGCTATATTCTTGTCGACGAGTATCAGGACACCAACGTCGCCCAGTACCTCTGGCTTCGTCTACTGGCGCAAGGACGCAGGAACATTTGCTGCGTCGGCGATGACGACCAATCGATCTACGGCTGGCGTGGCGCCGAGGTGGACAATATTCTTCGCTTCGAGCGAGATTTTCCCGGCGCTGCAGTTGTTCGCCTTGAGCGCAACTACCGGTCGACCTCCCATATACTTGGGGCTGCGTCAGGCTTGATCGCCGCAAACAAGAGCCGCCTTGGCAAGACCTTATGGACGCAGGCCGAAGGTGGGGCGAAGGTTCAGGTGGCGGGCGTTTGGGATGGCGAGGCTGAAGCACGCCTCGTGGCCGACGAAATCGACCGATGGCGCGCGGCGACCCCGCCTGGGGAGCGGCCCAGACGCTACAAAGATGTGGCCATTCTCGTGCGCGCCTCGTTTCAAATGCGGGCGTTCGAAGAGCGTTTTGTCATGGTGCAGACGCCCTACAAGGTGATCGGAGGTCCGCGGTTCTTCGAACGCGCCGAAATCCGCGACGCCCATGCCTACCTGCGGCTTATCCAGTCCGAGGACGATGATCTCGCCTTCGAACGGATCATCAATACACCCCGTCGAGGCATAGGCGACGCCACCTTAGCCAAGCTGTTGCAGGTGGCGCGGGAGAACGGCGTTTCAGCGAGCCTCGCCGCGCGCGGCCTTGTGACCACCGACGATCTGCCCGCCAGGGCCCGAACCGCTCTCGCCGCCTTCATCCGCGACCTCGATCGCTGGCGCGAGACGGCGCAGGCGAAGGGTCATGCTGAGGTTATGGAGATTATCCTTGAGGAGAGCGGCTACACTGACGCCTTGAGAGCGGACAAGGGTCCCCAGTCTCAGGGCCGTCTGGATAATTTGAAGGAGCTAATCCAGGCCATGGGGGCGTTCACGTCCCTGCAGGCCTACCTTGAGCACGTGTCCCTGGTCATGGATCTCGACCGAGAGTCTGGAGACGACTCCGTCCAGATCATGACCCTCCACTCGGCGAAGGGCCTCGAGTTTCCGTTGGTGTTCTTGCCCGGCTGGGAGGAAGGGGTCTTCCCCTCCCAACGATCCGTCGATGAGAAGGGCGAGAAGGGACTGGAAGAGGAGCGGCGGCTGGCCTACGTGGGCATCACGCGCGCCCGAGACGAGGCGCGCATCTCCTTCGCCGCGAACCGTCTTGTCTATGGTCGGTGGACGAGCCAACTGCCCTCGCGGTTTGTCGATGAACTCCCGCCGGCTCACGTGGAGGCCGCATCGGAGACCGGCTATTACGGCGGCGGCCCGGGCATGCCCGACGCCGCCTCGCGCTGGGACGACGCGCCTGTGTTCGGCTCGGGCTACACCTCCCCCGGGTGGCGGCGCGCCCAGGAGCGGGCTCCAACACCGACACCCCCGCGCTTGAACTCGCGCTCCATGGTCATCGAAGGCGATGGGAGGCTCATCGCCACGTCCGATCCCGTCGCGGGCGCCAAGGGCTTCAAACTTGCAGACCGCGTCTTTCACCTGAAATTCGGCTACGGACGGATCACCCTCATCGAAGGGGCCAAGCTCACGGTGAACTTTGAGAAGGCGGGGGAGAAACGCGTCATCGACAGCTTCGTGGAAAAGGCGTGACGCGCCGCGTCTGAAAGGAAAAAGGGCCTGGGATGAAACCCCAGGCCCTTTCTCATAAACCTACCGTGCCTCGTCTTACTTGATCTGGACGGAGGCGCCGGCGGCTTCCAGCTTCTTCTTGATCTCTTCGGCTTCTTGCTTGGAGATGTTCTCCTTGATGGGCTGCGGCGCGCCTTCAACGAGATCCTTGGCTTCCTTCAGGCCGAGGTCAGCGCGTATCCCGCGCACTTCCTTAATGACGTTGATCTTCTTCTCGCCGCCAGCGGTCAGGATGACGGTGAACTCAGTCTGCTCTTCGACTGCGGCGGCCGGGGCGGCGGCTCCGCCGGCCGGGGCCGCAGCGATCGCCACCGGTGCGGCGGCGGAAACGCCCCATTTTTCTTCGAGAAGCTTGGCGAGTTCAGCTGCTTCCAGAACGGTGAGGGAAGATAGGTCTTCGACGAGCTTTTCAAGCTTAGCCATGGGTAAATGTCCTTAAATGCAGAGGTTTCGAGGGCGATACGCGAAAATTGACAGGATCTCTAAGCCGCTTCCTGGGAAGCGTCCTTTTCAGCATAAGCCGCCAGGACCCGTGCGAGCTGACCCGCCGGCGCCTGCAGCACACCGGCGATCTTGGTCGCCGGAGCCTGGACAAGGCCGATAAGTTTCGCGCGGAGTTGGTCGAGGGATGGAAGGGTGGCGAGAGCCCCGACGGCGGAAGCGTCGAGAACCTTGTCGCCCATCACCGCGCCGACGATGGAGAACTTATCGTTCTCCCGGGCGTACTGAGTGGAGATCTTGGCGGCGGACACCGGATCGGGACCGAAGGCGATCGCGACCGGGCCCTTGAAGAGGGCGTCGCCCTCCTCGCCGACCCGACCGTCCAGAGCCTTCTGAACGAGGGTGTTCTTGACCACCTTCAGTTGGGCGCCTTCGGTGCGAAGACGACCCCTGAGATCCGTCATTTCCGCAACGGTCAGACCCATATAGTGGGTCACGACCACGGCGCCGGCGCCGGCGAAGACGCCCTTAAGCGTTTCGATCGACTCGGCCTTTTGAGCGCGGTCCATTGCGGTCTCCTAGCAGGTGCGGCGAGCGGACAATCCGAGCGCCGTTACGCCGAACGGCCCTGCGGCGCGCCGCACGGCCCTCCGTCGTTTGGACTGTCCTAAGGATCGTCGGCCTCGCCCGGCCCGAAAACGGACACGGCCATGAAAGCCTCTGTTCCCCATCTCCCCACGATGATTAAGGCCGAAGCCCCGTGGTTCTCGGACAGGATCGCCGGAACGCCTAAGCATTCCGGCGGAAGTCGGCGCTGGTATACGACCAGAGCCGAAAGATCAAGGTCACGCGTTGATGGATGCGGTGTCCACCCGAACGCCCGGTCCCATGGTGGAGGACAAGGAAACCTTCTTCACATAGATGCCCTTGGCGCCCGTCGGCCGCGCGCGGTTGAGGGCTTCAAGCATCGCCTTCACGTTGGCCGCCAGCGCATCTTCAGTGAAGGAGGTTTTGCCCACGCCGGCGTGGACGATCCCGGCCTTCTCAACGCGGAACTCCACAGCGCCGCCCTTGGCGTCCTTGACCGCCTGCGCGACGTTAGGGGTGACCGTGCCGACCTTAGGGTTCGGCATTAGTCCGCGCGGACCGAGGATCTTTCCCAAACGACCGACTACAGCCATCATATCAGGGGTGGCGATGACGCGATCGAACTCCATGAACCCGCTCTGAATGCGTTCCATTAAGTCCTCAGCGCCAACCACGTCGGCCCCGGCCGCCAAGGCTTCAGCGGCCTTGGCGTCTTTAGCGAAGACGGCGACGCGAACGTCCCGGCCCGTCCCGGAGGGCAGATTGACCACGCCGCGAACCTGTTGATCAGCATGACGCGGATCCACCCCGAGATTGACCGCAATCTCCACGGTCTCGTCGAATTTCGCCTTGGCGTTGGCCTTAACCTGCTTGATCGCCTCAGCCAGAGGCAGGGTGGCGTTGGGATCGCCAGCGAAGGCCTGCGCGCGCTTTGAAATCTTTGCCATGACTAAGCCTCCACCACTTTGAGACCCATGGCGCGGGCGGATCCTTCGATGATCCTCGCCGCCGCCTCAATGTCGTTGGCGTTGAGATCCTTCATTTTCTTCTGGGCGATCTCGCGCAGCTGTTCGCGCGTGATCTGTCCCACGACTTCTCGGCCAGTCGTTTTCGCCCCGGACTTTAGGCCGGTCGCCTGCTTCAGGAAGAAGGTCGCGGGCGGAGTCTTCGTTACGAAGGTGAACGACTTGTCTTGATAGACGGTAATGACGGTCGGCAAGGGCGTGCCCTTTTCGACGTTCTCGGTGCGGGCGTTGAACTCCTTACAGAAGCCCATGATGTTGACGCCCCGCTGGCCGAGCGCCGGCCCGATAGGCGGCGAAGGTGTGGCGGAGCCTGCCTTCACCTGTAACTTGATGTAGCCGAGTATCTTCTTGGCCATGTCTGTCTCCGATTGCCGACGCCGAACGTCGGCGTCCCATAGGCCGTGGTTCGGGCAGCCCCTCCCACGGATTTAGCGCGCCAGCCGCATGGCTGATCGCGAAGGCGCGGCGTGTAGCAGCAAAGGCCGCAGGTAACAACCCGCAGCGACTGAGGACCGCAAGCGGGCTGACGTCCGCTCCAAAGGCGCGGGGGCGCCTTAACCGCCCTTTTCCACCTGATTGTACTCCAGCTCCACCGGGGTCGCCCGCCCAAAGATGGAGACGGTGACGCGAAGGCGTTCACGCTCCTCGTCAACCTGTTCGACCGAGCCGGAGAAGCTGGCGAAGGGACCATCTGTCACGCGTACTGTTTCGCCGATGTCGAAGCGAATGGTGGTCTTTGGACGCTCTACGCCCTCCTCGATGGCGCCGATGATGCGCGCCACCTCCTTCTCGGAGACCGGCATGGGTTTTGAGCCCGACCCTAGAAACCCGGTCACCTTGGGTGTGTTTTTCACAAGATGGTAGGCTTCGTCGGAGAGATCCATTTTCACAAGGACGTAGCCAGGGAAGAATTTTCGCTCCGCATTGACCTTACGCCCTCGGCGAACTTCGATGACATCCTCAGTTGGAACGAGAATTTCAGAAAAGCTGTCGTCCAGCCCGTGCTGGTGAGCCTGCTCACGAATAGATTCGGCCACCTTCTTCTCAAAATTCGAGTAGGCGTGGACGATGTACCACTTGTGACGAGGATTAGAGGCGCTCGCCGGAGTCGGGGTGTCTAAGGTTTGAGCGTTCATGGGGGTCTTTCTCAACCCGAGGCTAATTTCAGGAGCTGCTGGACGAGGAAGTTGAGGACCCCGTCCACAGCCAGGAAGAAGATCGCGGTGATGACGACCATAATCCCTACAAGGACCGACGTAATCCACGTCTCCTTCCACGATGTCCAGGTGATCTTTCGCCCCTCAGCGCGAACTTCGCTCCAGAACTGAGGCAGCGAGAAGGGTTTCTTGGGCGGGGCCGGCGCAGCCGCAACGGCCGCTGGCGGCTTTGGAGCCGCTGCGGTCTTAGATGGCGCCGCCTTGCGGCGCTGAGGCAGCACATTGGCGCCCTGATCCTTGGCCATGACGGCTCGCTTGATCCTTGCAGCAGGTACCGGATTTAACTCCAGGAGCCTGATATGGGGGCCGGGACGACGAGCGCCACCGACCGACGAATAGAATGGCAGGAGTGGGGGGACTCGAACCCACGACCCTCGGTTTTGGAGACCGATGCTCTACCAGCTGAGCTACACTCCTAGGTCTTGCGACGGCTTTTGGAAAAACCGTCTCCAGTTGGAGCCGCTCCGGCCCGGGGTCGCCCCCGGCGGTGCGACCCGACCGAGCCGAGCCTCGTATCAGGGGCGGCTTTGGGAGGCAAGCGCCCGTGCCCCTCGCACCACCAGGCTTACCCGCCGGCGGCCTGCTCGACGGCCAGGGCGAGATCCAGGGCTCGAACGCCGTCCGTTGGGCGGGCGAGGGTCGGCGCAAGCGCAGCCCCTGGCCTTGGGGTGTTTCCTCGGTCGCGCACCGCTTGCACAAACCCCCTAAGCGCCGCGCCGAGGGGATCCTTTCCCACGGCTGTTTCGGCGAAGCTCGGGTCCAGGACAAAGGGCGTGGCGTTCTTAAATTCACGTGTCAAAAAATCGATTTCTACCTCGCCGGATGGAAAAACGATGCGCATGCGCCGCTCCCGCGCCTCTGCGATCCGTGAGGCGTTGAAGATCGCCGTTAATCCGCTGGTGAACGTCGCTTCGGCGCGAACCTCGTCAAGGAATGGTCCGTGGGTGGTCCGACCATCCGCCTCCACCGCTAAGGGATCGGACGCATCGAGGGCGAGCGCCAGGTCAATGTCGTGGATCATGAGGTCAAGAACGCACGACACATCCCCGTTGCGTGGGCTAAAGGGGCTGCGACGGACCGCCTCAACCAAGACCGGCCGTTCTGGGACGTCAAATAGACCCATGGCCTGGAAAACCATCCGCTCCTGATGGCCGACGGCGAGGGTCAAGCCCTGAGATGCGGCGAGGGCGGCCAGGCCTTCAGCGTCCTCCACCGTGGTCGCCAGGGGCTTTTCCACATAGAGATGCCGTCCGGCCTGGGCGGCCTTCTTGGCCACCGCCGCGTGGGTCGATGCTGGCGAGGTGACTGAGAGGGCTTCGATGCCGTCTATAAAGGCGTCGAGGGCGTCGAAGGCCTCGGCGCCATAGCGATCCGCAAGGGCCTTAGCCCGGTCAAGCTGAGGATCGTAGACCGCCGCGAGCCGCACGTCGTCCATTTTAGCGTATTGGCCCGCGTGGTAGCCGCCAAAGACGCCCGCCCCCGCCACGCCCAAATTCAGAAGTTTGGTCATGCCCGCTTCTAATCCGCTCGGCGGCGATCGCCAACTCATCGCCCGCCTCCCCCTTCGCGCGGACCCTCCGGCGCTGTAGAAGGCCCAACCAACTCTCTCGGGGGAACGCCGTGGCGCGTCTGTTCAACGCCTATGTGATGGTCGATTGGAGCGCCAACTCCAAGCCTAAGACAGGCTCAGACTCGATCTGGATCGGTGTCCTCAAGCGGGACGTGCGCTTCCAGTTCGGCTTCGAAAGCTTCAATCCTGCGACCCGGGCGGAAGCGGAAAAGCGCCTCAGCATCATCCTTGACGACCTGAAAAAGCGTAGCGAGCGCGTCCTCCTCGGGTTTGACTTTCCCTTAGGGTTTCCCCGCGGCTGTCCCCACGCCCTCGGTCTGAAGGACGACACGTGGAGCGGATTGTGGAGCTTTCTTTCGTCCAATGTGGTGGATAAGGCCGACAACACCAACAATCGCTTCGCCGTCGCGTCAAAAATGAATCGCCTGATGACGGACGAGGCGCGCCCGTTCTGGGGTTCTCCGCCTAAGGATGTGCAGCGCTGGCTGTCGTCGACGAAACCTCCTTCCCATGGCGAGGACGTGCCTCCGGTTTTGCGGCACGCCGATGCTGCGACGCCGGGAGCCAAGCCCATTTGGCAGATCTTCGGCAACGGTACGGTGGGCAGTCAGGCCATCGTCGGGATTCCGGCGGTGGCGCGGCTGAAGGCGGCGCGTCGAGAGGCGGTGCGCATCTGGCCGTTTGAAACCGGGTGGAAGCCCCTCACGCCTGGTGATCTCGAGGACGTTGAGGTTGTGGTCGCAGAAGTCTACCCGTCCCTCATCAAGGCCGAACCGCTACCGGGCGACGTGAAGGACCTCGCACAGGTGCGCGGCCTGTGTCAGCATTTCGCGCGCCTAGATGACGCTGGCAAGTTGGCCGCCGCCTTTGGAGCGCCTAAAACCGTTTCGGAGGACGCCATCAGCGCGGTTGAACGCGAGGAAGGCTGGATCCTTGGATCCTGAGGGGGTCGCGAGGGGCGGCGTCGATTAAACCGCGGCCGCCCGTTGCGCATCTTGGCTCAGACGATCCGCCTTCAACTTCTCCGCGACGAGGAAGGCGAGCTCGAGGGCTTGGTCGGCGTTGAGCCGCGGATCACAATGCGTGTGGTAGCGGTCTGCAAGGTCCGTCTCGGCAAGGGCGCGCGCGCCTCCAAGGCATTCTGTGACGTTCTGCCCGGTCATCTCCAGATGCACGCCTCCGGGATGGACGCCTTCAGCGCGCGCGATTTCGACGAAGGCCTTGACCTCAGAAATGATCCGGTCGAACGGCCTGGTCTTGTAGCCATTGGCGGCCTTCAAGGTGTTTCCGTGCATCGGGTCTGTTGACCAGACGACGTGGCGGCCTGCTCGGGCTGTGGCCGCCATGAGGGCCGGAAGCCTTGAGGATATCTTGTCCGAGCCAAAACGACCAATGAGCGTCAGGCGGCCGGGCTCGTTTCTGGGGTTTAGCGCATCGATGAGGCGCAGGAGTTCATCAGGCTCCAGGGTCGGCCCACATTTCAAGCCGATAGGGTTCTTCACCCCTTTCATGAACTCCACATGCGCGCCGTCGAGCTGCCGTGTCCGCTCGCCGATCCAAAGCATGTGCGCGGAGGTGTCGTACCAGTCGCCCGAGGTTGAATCGATGCGTGTCATCGCCTCTTCAAAGCCCAGGAGGAGAGCCTCATGGCTTGTGAAAAACTCGACCCTATGGAGATCTGGATGGGTCTCCGGCGTCACGCCGATAGCCGCCATAAAGGTCAAAGACTCAGAGATCTTATCCGAGAGCTCGCGATATCGCGCGCCCTGAGGGCTGTCGGCGACGAAACCCAGGGTCCAGCGGTGGATATTGTGCAAGTCTGCGTAGCCGCCGCCGGCGAAAGCGCGCAAAAGGTTTAGGGTGGCCGCTGATTGACCGTAGGCGCGCACGAGGCGTTCCGGGTCGGGGACGCGCTCGGCAAGATCGAACGCCTGGCCATTGATGTTATCCCCCCGATAGGAAGGAAGCGTCACGCCATCGATGGTCTCCACCGGCTCGGAACGCGGCTTGGCGAATTGTCCGGCGATGCGACCGACCTTCACCACGGGCCGTCCACCAGCAAACGTGAGGACTACAGCCATCTGCAGAATCAAGCGGAACGTGTCTCGGATATTGTCAGCGCGGAACTCCTTGAAGCTCTCCGCGCAATCTCCGCCCTGGAGCAGGAAGGCCTTACCCGCGGCGACATCGCCGAGGAGCGCCTTCAAGCGTCGCGCCTCGCCGGCGAACACCAGGGGAGGCATCTCCCGCAGCCTTTGCTCGACGTCCGCGAGCGCACGAGGATCTGGATAGTCCGCGGGCATCTGCCTCGCAGGTTTTGCTCTCCAGCTCGAAGGGATCCAGCGCTCGGTCATGGCGGTCAGTCAAAAATTCAGAACGGCGCGCTTATAGGCCTGAAGCTGCGGTCGCGCAAAAAAAACCAGTTCCAACGCCAGCGCCTTGTCTCTAGGGCAGGTTATTGCGCAACCAAGGCCTTCGGCGGCGCGTAGGCCTCGCGCATAGTGACGAACTCCTCAGCTGCCGTGGGGTGAAGCGCGCACGTGTCATCCCACTGCGCCTTGGTCAGTCCCGCCTTCACCGCAATGGCGGCCATCTGGACGATTTCCGGTCCATCGGGTCCGACCACGTGGCATCCAAGGACCCGACCGCTGTTCTGGTCCACCACAAGCTTCATCAATGTGGCTTCCTCAGAACCGACGAAAACCGTCTTCATGGGTCGGAAGACGGATTTGTAGATGTCCACCGCGCCACACCGGCGAGCCTCCTCTTCGGTCAGCCCCACACAAGCCACAGGCGGCTGAGAAAAGACGGCCGTCGCCACGTCGGCGTGATCAAAGCGGGTTGGACGATGGTTGAACACGGTTTCGGCGAAGGCCTGTCCCTCGCGAATGGCGACGGGGGTTAGATTGAGGCGGTCTGTGACGTCGCCGACCGCCCAGACATTCTCAGCGGTGGTTCTAGAGTAGGGATCCACAACGATGGCTCCGCGGGCGTTCAGCGCAACCCCTGCACGCTCAAGATTGAGCCCAGCCACGTAAGGCTCTCTCCCGGTGGCGAACATCACGGTCTCGCTTTCAAGACGGCTTCCATCCGACAGGCGACTGATCAACACACCGTCGTCTGCGCGTTCTAAGGCCGTATGATGCACGTCGAGCCGGACTTTAAGCCCCCGTTTGGCCAATTCACCCATGAGATGTCGGCGCACGTCGCCGTCAAAACCCCTCAGAAGCGAGGCCCCGCGGTACACAAGCGTGGTGTCCGCGCCAAGGCCGTGAAATATCCCAGCGAACTCAACGGCGATGTACCCGCCGCCCACGACCACCACCCGTTTGGGAAGGTCATGAAGTTCAAACGCCTCGTTGGACGTTATGGCGTGTTCAACCCCAGGAAGGCCGACGGGCTTGACCGGACGCCCGCCGGTGGCCACTAGAATTTTCTCTGCCGTCACCGTCCGTCGGCCGTCCGCGCTGGAAAGCGAAAGCGTGTGCGCGTCCTCCAAAACCGCCTTGGCCCGGATCAGGTTCACACCCGCCCGGGCGAGATTGGTCTCGTAGATGGCCGACAGGCGGGAGATCTCTTTGTCCTTGGCGGCGATAAACGTCTTCCAGTCAAAATGACGACCATTAATTGTCCAGCCGTAGCCTTCGGCAACGTCAAGAGCCTTCGAAACTTCGGACGCGTAAACCATGAATTTCTTGGGGACGCACCCGCGAATGACGCAGGTTCCACCGACGCGGTACTCCTCGGCGATGGCGACCCGGGCCCCCGCCTGGGCGGCAAGACGCGCGGCGCGGACGCCGCCCGAGCCTGCGCCAATAACGAAGAGATCGAAGTCATAAGGCTGGGCGTGCGGGGACATTCGAGCTCCTAGGCGGGTGCGTTCGCCAGATGTCCGGGATCGCTCCAGTTAAATAGAGCGTTCGGCGGATGTTTTAACCGTTTGGACGCCCTGGCTCGTACCAACCAGAGCCAGGTCGGCAAGACCAATAAATAGGCCATGATCCACGACGCCGGTTAAGGCCTTCAGCGCCTGACCCAGGGCGGCTGGGTCGTCGATCCTGCCGCAGGCTGCGTCATAAATGACATTGCCCCCGTCGGTGACATAAGGGGCTCCGTCCTTGGTCCTGAGGGTGAGCCCCCCCGTGGGGCCGAACGCCCTCAGCGCCTCTGCGATTCGCTGGGCCGTCGCGCTATGGGCGAAAGCGACGACCTCGATAGGTAGGCGGGAGCCGCCAAGATAAGGCGCTACTTTCGTCGAGTCGGCGATCACCACGCACCGCCGTGATGAAGTCCAAACCAACTTTTCATGCAAGAGCGCCCCGCCCGCGCCCTTGATCAGGGAGAGGTCAGGCGCGATTTCGTCGGCCCCGTCCACAGTCAGGTCTAGTGACCCAATAGCGTCCAGGGCCTCAACCTGGAGGCCCAGGCCCGCAGCAAGCTCGGCGGTCGCCCGGGATGTGGAGACGCATCGGACAGAAATCCTACGCTGGGCGAGGGCGGCGACAAAGAGAGCCGCCGTCGATCCTGTTCCCAATCCCAAGGTCATGCCGGCCTCAACGAGCTCAGCGGCCGCCTCCGCCGCCGCGCGCTTCTCGTCCTGAGCGGTCATTATCACCTCCAGTCCAGATGACGGGCGCGGAACTTGGCGGCCCATCCGACTTTTTCAAGTTGCGGTCCGCGCTCAAAGGCCAGGGCGTGAGGCGTCACGTCGGCGGTGATCACCGAGCCGGAACCGACGTAAGCGCCCGCACCCACGCGGACAGGCGCCACAAGCGCGGTGTTGGAGCCGACGAAAGCGCCCTCGCCCACTTCAGTTCGGTGTTTATGAAATCCGTCGTAATTGCAGAAAATCGTCCCGGCGCCGATATTGGCGTGCGCGCCGATGGCCCCATCGCCGAGATAGGCGAGATGATTGGCCTTCGCGCCCTCGCCGACAGCGGTGTTTTTGACTTCAACGAAGTTGCCGATGTGGGCGTCGGCCCCAATGTCCGCTCCAGGCCGCAAACGCGAATAGGGCCCGATGCGCGCTCCGGACCGTACATGGGCGCCCTCCAGGTGAGAGAACGCCTTGATCACGGCTCCCGCCTCAACCTGCACACCGCCGCCGAACACGACATAGGGCTCTATCACCACTCCTGGAGCGATCGCCGTATCCCAGGCGAAGTGGACAGTCTCTGGCGCAATGAGCGTCACGCCTGTGTCCATGAACGCAGCCCGGCGCGCCGCTTGAAAAGCGCGCTCGACGGCGGCAAGCTCAGCTTGCGAGTTCACGCCCATGGTCACAGCCTCGTCCACCAGTCGCGCCTCAACGCGCCTGCCGTCCGTCGTCGCTATGCCCACTATATCCGTCAGATAATATTCGCCCTTTGCATTGTGGTTTGCGACGCGGCTCAGAAGCTCGAACAACAGGGCGGCGGGTGCGACCAACACCCCAGAATTGCATGCGCGCACGCTCAATTCCTCAGGCGCCGCGTCCTTCGCTTCGACGATGCGGGAAAGCCGGCCCTCGGCGTCGAACAGCAAGCGCCCATAGGCCCCCGCATCCGCCGCCTCAAAGCCAAGGACAGCAAGATCTGCGCCGGCGACCCGTGCATCGAACAGAGGTTTGAAGGCGTCTGCGTCGAGAAGCGGCGTATCAGCATAGGTGACGAGAATGTCGCCGACGAAACCCTCCAGAGCCGATTGCGCGCTCAGCACGGCGTGGCCTGTGCCAAGGGGCGGGTCCTGGACGGCAACGGCGTCGCGGCCGAGGCGACGGGCGACGTGGTCCGCCACCTCCGGAGAGTGCGTCCCTGCCACGACGATAATGCGTGTGCATCCGGCGGCCTCGGCGGCATCGACGGCCCGATCCACCATAGCGCGCGACCCCACGGCGTGCAGAACCTTCGGCGTCGGCGATTTCATGCGCGTGCCATGGCCTGCGGCCAGGATAACAGCGGCCCGGTCGGTCATGCCCCCTCCCCTCACTTCGGCGTCCATCTTGCGCCACGCGGGGATTTAGTGGAAAGCCCGGTCTGTGACGATCGTGAAAGAGGGTAGATGCGCCTCGACGGTTTGACCATCGCGTTCGATCTGGACGGCACCCTTGTCGACACGGCTCCAGATCTGATCGGAGCCCTCAATCACATCCTCGAAGAACACGGCCTTGCTCCTACGCCTGTGGCGAGCGCGCGGGCATTGGTCGGACGCGGAGCACGTGCGCTTATTGAAAGAGGATTTGAAAGCGCCGGGGTTGCGCTGGAGCCCCAAAAGACGACAAGCCTGGTGACGCGTTTCATCGAGATCTACCGCGAGCGCATTGCTCGTGAGAGCCGGCCCTTCGAAGGTGTGGAAGCCGCTCTCTCGGAGTTGTCCGCGCATGGCGCCTTGCTCTGTGTCTGCACAAACAAGCCCACGGCGTTGGCAGAGCTTCTCCTCAAGGCCCTTGATCTAAGACCCAGGTTCGCATCCGTCGTCGGCGCCGACGCTGCGCCTAGGCCAAAACCGGACCCGAGCCACCTGCGCCATGCTGTGGCTCAGGCTGGCGGCCTGATCTCGCGCGCCATCATGGTAGGCGACAGCGAAACCGATGTGGCCACAGCGAAAGCCGCGCAAACGCCTGTCGTGGCCGTCTCGTTCGGGTACACTCTGACGCCGCCTAAAGATCTCGGCGCAGACTGCGTGATAGACCGTTTCGAGGATCTGCCCCGCGCGGTGCTCAGCATCCTTCCCGCCTTGAACGCGAAGAGGGCCTCGGCTATAGGCACGGGCTCTCAGGCGACGGGCGGGGACGCGTAGCTCAGCGGGAGAGCACACCCTTCACACGGGTGGGGTCGTAGGTTCAATCCCTACCGCGTCCACCATCGCCCCGCCGCATACACCTTGCGCCCACACTGACAGCGCTGGGAAAACTCTGGTGCGCTTGCCGACGCGAAGCGGCCTGGCGGTGTCCGGCCCTTGGTTCAACGGGGGCGTTCCCCGGCGTTGGCGCTTTAGTTAACATCTGAAGTCCAAAAACCCATTCGCCAACGGCGCGAATTCAGGCGCCTGCGCCTGCGCCTGCTGGTTGACCAAAAGGCTTAGGCTCTTCCGGAAAAATTTCGGCAAACTGTCATTGTTTTGACAAGCTCGCTTCGTGCGCCCTGCGGTAGAGACCACGGGCAATAGCCGCCCCGGAGGAGAGTTTCTCCTCTTCCGGCCCTCTGCGCGCACCACACCATGCGCCTATGTTCATAAACGGGGATAAACACATGAAGAGGTTAGGACTATTCGACAGTGTGTGCCGCGGCGCATTCGCCATTGGCGCAGCCGGCACTTTTGCAACAGCAGCATACGCCCAGTCTTCGCCAACGGCCGAGGAGACCGTCACCGTCGTGGCGCCCTCTATTACAACGGCGCCGGCGGTGGTGCCGCTCACGTCTCCCTATTCCCAAAGCACCATAACCAGCGACGCCCTGCGCAATATTTCCGAGCAGGATAGTCTGCAGACCATGTTGTCGAGCCAACCCTCGATCTTCACCTATCAAAATGGTCCGAACGGCGTCGGCGCGAACATCTTTTTCCGCGCTTTCAATTCCGGGCAATTCGCCGAAACCTTCGACGGGATCGCCATCAACGATGTGTTCAACGGCGGCGTCACGGGAGAGGCCGCCACCTTCAACAGTGTTCTCTTTATTCCCTCTAACGTGGACAGCGTGGTCTTGACTCGCGGGATCAACAACCCCGCCGTTAACTCGTATAACTCCCTTGGCGGCACCATCAACTTTCTGCCTAAGCTCCCCACCGCAGAACTCGGGGGAACGCTGGCGTCTAGCTACGGCAGCTTCAATTCCTACTCGGTCAGCGGCGCGTTCAACACCGGCAGTATCTTCGGATACAAGCAACTCCTCCAGCTCGACTATCGTCAGAGTGACGGATGGGAGCAGAATACTGGGAATTATAATTCTAACCTTTACTACTCGGGGCTTTACGACGGCCCGAATGGAAGCCAGCTCAGTCTTGTAGCCGTTCTGAACATCAACCGGGGACATGATCCTTTTGAAATGCCGGTTCCGCTGCTTCAGCAGGACCATGGCTTCTACCAATATCCGACAACTGAGGCCGACGAACTCGGGAAGGACACCGAGTCGCTGGTCATCCTCGATTATAAGGCGCCCCTCGCCGCCAACATCGTCTTCGACAATAAGTTTTTTGTCGGCGGGCAGAACTTCCTGCGCACCTCCTACGCCAACCCAGCCGACTCGTACTCGCCCTACGAGCTCCCAAATCAGGCTGAAACCTATGACTACTGGATCTATTATCCAGCAGGCCCGACGTACAATCCCAAAAACACATTTGGTTCAGATGCGCTTGGTAACGATTACCATTTCTATGGTTATACAAACTGGGCAGCTGGTTATACACCAACATTAACTGTCAACCTGCCAAACAACACAATAACAACGGGTGGCAATGTGACTTATGGGTCATTACACTCCCGCGAATACTGGTATGGCTCGCAGCCTGTCCCGCAGACCCTCGGGTACAATGACGCCTGGGACGAGCACGACACCCGTATCCTCGGCTCAGTGTATATTCAGGACGAAATTGCGTTCCTGCAGAAAACCCTGACTATCACGCCCGGCGTGAAGTATGAGTACGCCTATACGAGCGATACGGACGCCATCGGCTTCTACTATCCCTACGGCGGCACGGTGACCGACAACGAGCACTTCGTGGCGCCCACGGTCGGGGTGAACTATAAACCCACCGAAAACTACGCCTTCAACTTTGCCTTCGGACAAAACATCAAGTTCCCGGACATATCGGCGTATTATAACGACGTTCCCGGTACCACGGCCGCCACGCCTTTGACGCCGCCGCCTGTTAAGATCAAGCCCGAGCACGTCAACGACTTTGAACTTGGCGCACGATATAAAAACGGCGGTTTCGCCGCCTCACTGGATCTCTATCGTGAAGACTTCTCGAGCATTTTCATCGATACCTTCAACCAAGCGGACTATCTGACCGTCGTTACGAATGGAGGCTCGGCGCGATACCAAGGCGTCGAATTGCAAATTTCCGATGAGGTGCATCTGGAACACTGGGGGGATCTGAAGGGATACTTCAACGCAGCCTATAATGATGCTGAATATACATCAAAGTTCACGGCCGACTCGGTCGGAAACACTCTCAGCGCCTCTTCAACCACGGTGGCGCCGGGCGAGTCGATCCCAGATGTTCCTGCAGTGCTCCTGACCGCCGGCGGCACCTGGGCCTATAACGGATTCCGCCTTGACCTTGAGGGTCGCTATGTGGGTAGCCAGTATATCCTCAATGACGAAACCGGTGTGACGGCCGGCGTCAAAATACCAGGATACTTCATCATGGACGCCTCTCTGTCCAAGACTATTATTTTGTCTAACCCCTCTTTCTTAGCGAAGTCAGTAAAATTCTCGATTAGGGCAGATAATTTATTTAACAAATACTATTACAATCAAGCTGATATTGAGTCGAGCGAGCCGCACTACGGCAACACCGAGTTCGCCTCGCCCGGTGCGCCGCAAAGCATTATCGGCAAGATTGAAGTGGCGTTCTAAGACGCGCGGCGTCGCGAGCGGTACGACTGGACCTGGCGCGTCCGCGCGCCAGGTCGATCATAAAATGCCACGCCGTTTCAGGGTGTGTGGGTAATGGGCGGTGTTCCCGGGAACGGCTCGCGATCGCCGCGCAAGGCGTGTTCATGGTGAGGAAATGACCACATGACGGGTCGCGACGCGCTTGGAGGCTTCAATCGTGGGACCATCGCGGCCGAATCCCTGATTGAAGAGGGCTACGGCCTGCATATCGCCGGAGATCTGAACGGTGCGGAGCGTCTTTATCTCCAAGCCCTGAGCGTGAAGCCGAAGCAAGCGGACGCCCTGCACTTTCTGGGGCTCATCAGAGCCCAGTCCGAGCGGTTTGACGAGGCGGTCGTCCTGCTCGAACAGGCGGTGAACATCCGGCCCGATTTCGACCTCGCGCTCTACAACCTAGGCAACGCCCTTCGCCGCCTCCGCCGCTTCTCCGACGCCGCCAAGGCCTTTGAGGGCGCCTTGCAGGCCAACCCTGGCGCGGTGGCGGCGTGGGTTAACCTCGGCGCTACGCGGCGAGAACTTCAAGACCTCGAGGGGGCGATCAGCGCCTACAGACACGCCCTCCGCCTCAAGCCCAATGATCCGGAGGCGCTTTACAATCTCGGGTGCGCACTCCAGCGTTCCGGGGACCTTGAAGCGGCGTGCGCGTCCTACCGCAACGCCCTCAGCCTTAAACCGGACCACGCCGACGCGCTTGGGAACCTTGGGGGCGCGCTGCTTCAGCTAGAGCGACCCGGCGAGGCGGCGGCCGTCTTCAACCGGCGCTTGGCCCTCGACCCCAACGCCGCTGAGGCGCACGCCGCCGTCGCATCCGCCTACACAGCCCTCGGCGCAGCAGATCTGGCTGAAGCGGCCGCGCGCTCGGCTTTGGCGCTCTGCGCCGACGACCCGGCCAACTGGACAGCCCTAGGACAGGCCTTGCGTGAACTTGGCGAGGCCGACGGAGCCCTCAAAGCCTTTTTGCGGGCTGCTGACCTTGGGCCCGACAACGTCGGTTTCCGCGTCAACCTCGCCATCGCCCTCCAGGAGGCTGGACAAATAGATGAGGCCGTCCAAACCGTCGACACTGCCCTCGCCATGGATCGCGGGTCGAGCGGGGCCTGGTCCGTGCGCAGCGGCCTCAAACGGTTCAAGAAAGGCGATCCAGATGCTCAAACCCTTCGCAGCCTGATTGAAGCGGCCGATCCCGCGGATGTGGAAGGGCGTATCCTCTTGGAGTTCGCCCTGGGTAAAGCCCTGATGGACATGGAGGAAATCGATGAGGCGTTCGCCCACCTCGCGGCCGGGAACACGCTTCACCGCGCACGGCTGGACTATGACGCAGCCGCCGACATCGCCGCCGTCGAGGCTGCGTGTTCAGCGCTCGAGGGCGCGCCGCTGCTCGGGGCGAACGATCCGGATAACGGATCAGAACGCGCAGTGTTTATCGTGGGCATGCCCAGATCCGGAACCACCCTCGTCGAGCAAATCATCGCCTCCCACCCGTCCATTCATGGCGCTGGCGAGCTGGCGACCCTTCAACGCCTTGTGATGCAAATCGGCGCCGTCCCGACGGCAGCCTCCGGTTGCGGGCTCAGCCCCCCCAAACTCCCTGCGACGGCCCTCCACAGGATAGGAGAGGCGTACTTGACCTATATCCGCGCACGCGCGCCGACGTCGGCGCGCGTCACCGACAAAATGCCGTCGAACTTCCGCCTGATCGGCGTCATCCTGCATGCCCTTCCCCAGGCGCGGATCATTCACTGTCGGCGTGATCCCATGGACACCTGCTTCTCATGCTACGCTGCCAAATTCACGCGTGGACAGGCGTTCGCTTACGACCTCCAGGAACTTGGCGCCTACTATCGCGCATACGAGAACGCGATGACGTACTGGCGCGCCCACGCGCCTGCGGGGCGCTTCATTGAAGTAGACTATGAGGCGATCGTGGACGATCTGGAGACCCAGGCGCGGCGGCTGATCGAATTTTGCGACGTGCCCTGGAGCGACGCGTGTCTGACATTTCATGAGACACGCCGCCAGGTCCGCACGGCCAGCGTCACCCAGGTTCGCCAGCCTCTCTACCGAACGAGCGTCGGTCGCTGGAAGCCCTATGATAAGCATCTCGCGCTCCTCGCCAAGACGCTCTCCCACCGCTGACGCCGCCTTATGGCTCGCCGGCCTGGGTTTCGGTGAGGTGACAAAAAAGGGCGTTTACGCCGTCGAGCGTTATCCCGCGATGGGAAACGCTTCCAGTGAAGCCACTTTCCGCGTCGACGATAAGACGGCCCCCCGTCGGAGGGGCGAGAAGAACCGGCGCGCGGCCAAGATTGAACAGGCACAAAATCCTTGCGTCTCCGACGCTGCGGATAAAAGCCAGAACGGGCTCTGGGGTGTCGATAAAGATGAGCTCTCCGGTGATAAGGGGTCTCTGCCGCCTGCGCCACCAAAGAAATTGGCGGGTTCGGCGAAGGGCGGACGCTGGGTCCCGCTCTTGAAGGTCGAAAGCGCGAGCGCAGTGGGCGGTGGGAACCGGCAACCAAGGCTTGGCTCTGGAAAATCCAGCAGCGGGCGCATCGTGGCGCCAGGGAAAAGGCGTGCGACATCCGTCCCGGCCCTTGTACTCTGGCCAGAACGCTCGGCCATAGGGGTCCTGAAGGTCCTCATAGTCGATCTCAGCCTCTGCAAGGCCCAGTTCCTCGCCCTGATAAACACAGGGCGATCCGCGCAAACTCGCCATCAGGGCGATGATCAGCGGGGCGGCCGCATCTGGACAATCCTCGTACCCCCAACGCGAGACCACACGCGCGAAGTCGTGGTTTGAAACAGCCCAACTGACCCAGCCAGTTTTGAGGTGCGCCTCCATGCGCTCCACAACTGTGCGTATGTGCCGGACCGAGGCTCTTTTTGTCATGAGTTCGAAATTGTAGAGTTGATGCAGGCGACGTCCGCCTTCGGTATAGGCCTCCGTAAGCTCCGGCACCCCACTGTCCGCGCCGAGCTCGCCCACCGTCGTCGACCCGGGAAATGCATCAAGTAGGGCTCGAAAGCGCCCTAGGAACTTCAGATTTTCTGGACGGTTCTTGTCGTAGATGTGCTCTTGTCGAGCATAGGGATTGGCTTGTTGAACGGTGCGTGCGGACGCCCGGGACGCCGCAGGGGGGTTGTCGCGAAGCGCGACGTCATGAAAGTAGAAATTGACGACGTCCAGGCGAAATCCGTCGACCCCTAGCTCAAGCCAGAAGCGGGCCGTCTCCAGGACCGCCTCTTGGACAGCGGCGCAGTGGAAATTCAAATCGGGTTGGGATTTCAGGAAGTTGTGGAGGTAATACTGCCCGCGCCGCGGCTCCCACTCCCACGCCCCGCCCCCGAACAACGAGAGCCAGTTGTTGGGAGGATTTCCGGTCTGTGTCGCATCGGCCCAAACATACCAGTCCGCCTTGGGATTAGTTCGGTCCCTGCGGCTTTCTAAAAACCATGGATGCTCCTGCGACGTGTGGCTGAGGACAAGGTCGATTAGAACGCGAAGCCCCCTAGCATGGGCGCCGGCCAAGAGGCGCTTGAAGCCGTCGAGGTCGCCGAAGATGGGATCGACATCGCAATAATCCGAGACGTCGTAGCCAAAATCCTCCATGGGCGACTTGAAGAAGGGGGAAATCCAGATCGCGTCGACGTGGAGAGCGGCGATGGCGTCGAGCCGCGCCTCGATACCGGCTAGGTCCCCGACGCCATCCCCGTTCGAGTCGAAGAAGGACCTCGGGTAGACTTGGTAGATGACCGCGCCCCTCCACCAGTCCGCGTCGGACGCACCCGCGTTTTTCGCTCCCGCGACGTCAGCGGCCTTCACACCGTTTGGGTCGGACATGGCGGACATGGCGGAAGTCATTCTCCTCTGCGCCTCGTGAAGCCGAAGTTTTCGGCGGGGACCGCGCCTCTCTTTCGAGACTAACCGCGATTGCGGGGAAGGCGAGAGCGCCGTTGCTCGGTCTTCCCGCCTCCAGCGCGATCTCGAGAGCTGAAAGATTTTCTGGGGAGGTTTTAAGTTTTTCGTCGCGCTCCATTGCTCTCGCCTGCGTTTAGTTTCGAGCGGTCAAGTCGCCGCGAACGCGATCAATCGTGCCGGAGGTCTTGGTGACAGTTTTAAATTTGGGACTGGGGCGTCATGTCTGAAGCCACTGCAAACGCATCGCCTGGCGACTTCACCTCCAGCGCAAAAGACCCCTGGTGGCGCAAGGAGGATTGGTGGGCCGTCCTCCTAGGCCTGGGCCTCGTTGGTCTAGTGTACGGGATGTCCACCCTCGGCGCGGGCGCCTGGCTCGCGGTCGCTCCAAAGAAATGGTCGACCCTCGCGCAGCTGACGGCGGACCTGGGCTCGTCCTGGCCCCGGTATCTCGCGCAGTATGTCCTGTGGCTCGTCGTGGTCGCCCTTGCGCTTCAGTGCCTTGGCCGACCTGCACGGCGTACGGTTCCCGCGTTCACCTTCATCTACCTCGCCTCCGGCGTGATCTTCATCCTCGGGCAATGGTCAGAAGCGGTGAAATTCAATCTTGAGCCGCCGCTCCTCGCCCTCGCCCTCGGGCTTTTGCTGTCGAACCTCAATCTTCTGCCCCGCACCCTGGACGACGGATTCCGTGTGGAATTCTACATTAAACTGGGCGTGGTTCTTCTGGGCGCCACCCTCCCCTTCACCTTGATCCTTTGGGCCGGCCCAATCGCCTTGCTCCAAGCGTCGGCCGTCTCGATCATGACCTTCGTTGTGATTTATGCGGTGGCCAGGGCGATGAAGCTCGATCCGCGTTTCGCAGCGACCCTTGGGGTGGGCGGGGCCGTCTGCGGCGTATCGGCGGCCATCGCGATCGCGGCCGCCGTAGGGGCGCGCAAGCAGCAAACCGCCGCCGTCATCTCTATCGTCATCTTGTGGGCGATCGTCATGATCTTCGTCCTGCCGTTCGCCTCGTCCGCCCTTCACCTCCCTGCTGGCGTGGGCGGAGCATGGATCGGCACATCGGAGTTTGCGGACGGCGCAGGGTTTGCGGCCTCTCAAGCCTATGGCGGCATCGCCGCGAAGGCCCCTTGGGCGACACCCGGCGCGCAGGACCAGGCTGTGGCGGCCTTTACGCTTATGAAGGTGGTGGGCCGTGACGTTTGGATAGGCATATGGGCCATCGTCCTCTCCATCGTCGCCACAACCTGGTGGGAAAGCAATGGAGTGGAGAACCGACCAAGCGCCCTGGAGATTTGGCGTCGATTTCCAAAATTCGTCCTTGGCTTCCTGGCGGCCTCGCTTTTCATTACCGTCGTAGCCCAAGGCCTCGGCCACGGGGCCTTCAGCAAGACGGCCGATCCCAATCTTGTGGCGCCCATAAAGAGCCTGCGGACATGGGCTTTCGCCTTCGGCTTCCTCAGCATTGGGCTGACCACGCGGCTTCGAGATCTGTCTGGCGTCATCGGAAAACCCCTGGCCGCCTTCAGCGTCGGCGTCGCAGTCAACGTTCTAATCGGGCTTCTCCTGAGCGCCTACGTGTTTGCGGCCTACTGGTCGCACCTTGGTCGATGACAAGGCCGCCCCTCAAACCTGAAACAGGTCGTTGCGCCACGTGCGCTCACTTTACGATGGACCATCGCGCCATCGAGACCGAATTGCCGCTCCTTCACAGCCTTAGTTCAGCCGATGGGTCTGGGCGCGACGCCGATGGTCTGTGCCATCTGCTTGAACGGCTTCTTCGCAGTTCCGCGCGGTGCCAATCCTACAGCCCCAGGACGGCCGCCTAGGCCCCTTGCCTGGAGGGGGAAGACCTGCTCTCGTTCCTTCAGGCCCTAGGCTTAATTCAAGAGCGCGAAAGGCGCCTAACCATGCAGGATCTCCACTTTCAGTCCGCTGAAAGCATCGCCCTCGCCATCCGCACGGGAGAGATTTCAGCGCGTGATGCTCTGGAGCACTTCCTCGACCGTGTGGATCAGCACAATCCAGGCCTGAACGCCGTCATCTTCGACTTGCGGGACGCGGCGCGCGCTCGAGCGGACGCCTGCGACGCCAGGCGCGCGGCCGGAGAGCCCCTTGGACCGCTTCACGGCGTGCCCATGACCGTCAAGGAGAGCTATCAGATCGCCGGAACCCCCACGACCTTCGGCATTCCGGAACTGCGCAATAACCGGACCCAAACCGACGCCCTGGCCGTTCGGCGCCTTACCGCCGCTGGCGCAAACATCTTCGGCAAGACAAACGTGCCCGCCCGTCTGGCTGACTTCCAAAGCTACAACGCCATCTACGGCACGACCAACAATCCGTGGGATCAAAGCCGTACCCCTGGAGGCTCATCAGGCGGCTCGGCTGCCGCCTTAGCCGCCGGGCTGACGGGCCTTGAGATCGGCAGCGATATCGGCGGCTCCATCAGGAACCCGGCCCATTTCTGCGGCGTGTTCGGCCACAAGCCTACGTACGGTCTTTGTCCGCCTAGAGGTCACTCTCCCTATGAAGACAGCGTTGCAGCACCCGATCTTTCCGTGATCGGCCCTTTGGCGCGCTCTGCTGGCGATCTCGCCGCCGCGTTGAAAGCTATGGCGGGTCCCGATGATATTGACCTGCCGGGCCTCGCCGTGGACATGCCCACTCTCTCCGAACCGCTCTCGGGCCTGCGCATCGCGGTCTGGTCGAGCGACGCCATGTGCCCGACGTCAGCCGACGTCGGACGCCGCCTTTATGCCGTTGTCGAAGCCCTCGCGAAGGCCGGCGCGGCGATCGATGAAAGCCGGCGCCCAGAGTTCACCCCCGAACACAGCCATAGGGTCTATAGTCATCTGCTTTGGTCGGCCATGGCCGCGAGGCTGCCTGACGATGTTTTCGCCCGCCGCCTGGAAGTGGCTGAGCGCCCGGGATCGGCGGAGGAGCCCGCAGCCATCGTCGCTCGGGCGGAGACCATGCGGCTTCGCGACTGGAGCGGGTACAACGAAGCGCGGTACAAAATAAGATGGGCGTGGCGTCGGCTCTTCGACGACGTGGACTTCCTTATCGCCCCGGTCATGCCGACCACCGCCTTTGTCCATGATCATCGCCCCGAAGGCCAGCGCATGCTGCTCGTGGATGGCGTGGAGACGCCCTACTTCAATCAGCTGTTTTGGTCTGGTCTGGCGACCGTCGCCTTTCTTCCCGTCACGGTGATCCCAGCGGGCGTAGCGTCTGACGGCCTTCCCGTCGGTCTGCAGATCATAGGCCCGGCTTACTCGGATCTGCGCACCATCGGCCTTGCGCAACGGCTTGAAGCCATGGGCTTCAGCTTCCGAGCGCCGCCAGGATTTTGATCCATAGCGGCGATCCGGACGCCGCATCTAGCGGCTCAAGCGCGCCCTGGAGCCCGGATGAGGGGGAGTGCGCTCTCCGTGCCGGCCCCGCGTCGCGGGTCCCAAGGCGCCACACGTGACAAAGCCGATTTCCGAGGCGGAGGCGGCCTTAAGGGAGAGGTTGGACGACACATTCCGTCTGCTCGCGCGCGGGGTCGTCGATCGGCGTAGCGCCTTTCACACACCGACCGTCTGCACGCTCAGCCCGGACGGCGCCCCGTCGGCGAGGACCGTGGTATTGCGAGGCTTTGATCCCAAGGCGCGCTTTTTGACGCTCCATACGGACCGCCGGTCAGCGAAGGCGGAGCACCTGGCGCACGACGCTAGGGCGGAGGCGCACACGTATGACGGCCGCAGGCGTGTTCAGGTCCGATTGAGCTGTCGCTCCAGCGTCCACAGGGCAGACGCAGTGGCGTGGAAGGCGTGGTCGGCGATCCGCCCCGAAAGCCGCAGTGCTTTCGCCGTTTCGCTCTCTCCAGGCTCACCCATATCAACGCGATACCCCGCGGGGACGGGCGAAACCGACGGTTATGAGAACTTTCTTCTTGTCCGCTTAAACATTCTCCGGCTCGAGCGCCTCGACCTCCTTCCTGCAGCCCATGAACGCGCCCTCTTCGTTTTTCACAGCGACGGCGTGGAGGCGACATGGCTTGCTCCCTAATCGCAGTCGCGCCGCTCAAATGACACGGGCCGGCGCGGATCGACGCAGGCTCTAAGTTGCTCCAGAGTACGGGGCCCGCCGGCCATGCCTGCCGCTCAAATCCGAATCGACCGTTGTGCAGCACGCTCCAACCGCCTCCGTGATCCTCGCCCCAGCATCCGGTCCGGACGTGGGCGGCGGCCACGTTCTGCGTTGCCTCTCGTTTGCCCACAGTCTCCAGCGCCTCGGCGCGGAGTGTGCATTTGTCATCGACCCGTATGGGGCTGGGGTGATCCGGCGCTTCTCCAGCGCGCCCATCTCCGTTCACCATGACATGGATGCGGCTCTCTCAGGGGCGTCTGAAAGGCCGCTGGTCGTTGTTGACGATTATGCCTGCTCCGCTGCGATTGAGACACGGTTTCGGCCCTACGCGCGAAGAATCCTCGCCATCGACGACCTCGCCGACCGGCGTCATGATGCGGATCTCCTCCTCGATCCGGGCTATGGCCGCGACGAGGCCGACTATAAAAAGTGGGTGCCGAACAGCGCGAGGCTACTCCTTGGCCCGCGTTATGCGCTCTTACGGCCCGCGTTCGTCCAACTCCGTCAGCAAGCCCTCGCCCGCTCGACGCCCGCCGCGCCGAACCGCATCTTCATTTCCTTCGGCTTGAGCGACATAAACGCCATCGCGGCCCAAGCGGCGCGTCTCGTTCTTGCGTACGATCGCCACGTTGAGATCGATCTGGCGCTGGCGTCCGATGCGGCGAGCCTCCCTGTCCTAATGAACCTCGCCCGTTCTGAAAGCCGGCTGAATCTGCATATTGACGCCACCAACGTCGCCAACCTCATCGCCCAATGCGACCTCGCCATCGGCGCGGGCGGATCCTCGACCTGGGAGCGCATGTGTCTTGGCCGCCCAACCCTCGCCATCGCCGTCGCCGATAACCAAAGGGTGCTGTTGAGAACACTGAAGGACGACGGCTTGCTCGTCGCGGCTGATCTTGACGATCCAGAGTTCGAAACAACCTTCGTCAGCGCGCTGGATCACCTTTGGCTGGCGGAAACTCGGCGAATCCTCTCAGTCCGGAGCGCCGAGATCTGCGACGGGCTAGGCGCCGAGCGCGCGGCTGAGGCCCTCCTTGGATCCTAAGTGGAGTGCTAGCGGCGCTCGAAACTGACCGACGAAAACGTCGCCAATGTCGCTGTTCATGAGCTCGGCGGTTGCGGAGACGCAACGCTTCCCCCGGTCGCCATAGTTTCGAAGGCCGAACCTTGCAAGAACTTGACGGTCTTGAAACCTAGGCGCCATACGACCCGCCGCTTCGGCTGAATCGCCATGGGGCGATACGAAATCTGGGGGAAGTATGAATTCTAACGTTAGTTTGTTCGCGTCCGTGTCTTGCGCCTGTCTGCTCGTCGTCTCTGCGGCATCCGGCGCAGCCGCACAAACCCCTGCGGCTCTCGCGTCTCAGGCGCCGGCGGCGGCCGGATCGCAAGCGCCGGCCAATGTCGACCAAATCGTGGTGACGGCCCAAAAGCGCACCCAGAGCCTGCAAAATGTGCCCATCGTCGTCACCACAGTTAGCCATCAGCTTCTTCAGGACAGCGGCGTCACAGACATCAAAGACCTGGCTCAGCTGACGCCCGGTCTTCTGGTCACCTCAACCACAAGTGAAGCGTCAACGACCGCCCGCATTCGCGGCATAGGCACCGTCGGCGACAACCCTGGTCTCGAATCGTCCGTCGGCGTCTCCATCGACGGCGTCTATCGGTCACGCAATGGCGTCGGCTTTGGGGACCTTGGCGACGTGGACCGGATCGAGGTTCTCAAAGGGCCCCAGGGGACGCTCTTCGGTAAATCCACCTCCGCCGGCGAAATCAACATTGTCACCGCCGCGCCGAAGTTTACGCCGAGCGTCAGCGGCGAATTCACCGCAGGCAACTATGGAGCCTATGGCGGCGCAATCGAGGCCACGGGCCCCATTATCGCCGACAAGCTCGCAGGCAGTCTATATGTCTCCGACCGCGAAAGGGACGGCTTCTTCCGGGTCAACACGGGTCAAGGCCCGAATAGCGACACCACCTCGAACAATCGTAATTATTACACCGTCCGCGGCCAATTACTTTACTTACCTAACGACAACCTCTCCATGCGCTTTATCGCTGACTACTCTCATCGCGATGAACGGTGCTGTATCGCCACCATCATACGGCCGAGCGAAAGCAATCTTGCTCAAAACATCGTCAATCAGCTCGGCGGTACGGACGGAAATCCCAACGCGCCCTTCAGCCGTGACGCAAACTCAAATCGGCCCAGCGTGCAGAACATCATCGACGGCGGAGTTTCGCTGCAGGTGGACTACAAGTTGCCCGATCTGAACGCGTCCCTCACGTCCATCACGGCGTACCGGGACTGGAAGATCGTGAACGGCTTCGACGCCGATTTCTCCACTGCTGATATCGACTATCTACCGTCGGACGGCACCAACAGCACCCAATTCAAAACCTTCAGCCAAGAGCTCCGTTATGCCGGGAGCATCGATAAACTCGACTACCTGGTCGGAGGCTTCTATTCCAACGAGCAGCTTCGCAACAACTTCAGCCTGCTCGTGGGCAACCAGTTCCAGGACTATCTGAACCTCCTGTTCCCGGCTCTTGGCGTTCCCTCCGGCGCCGGGGCCTTCCTCTCCACCGGCTTGGCGTTTCCGTACGTCGGAGGGGTCAACTATCCGGGCGGCACGGGCTCGGTCGATCATTACCAGCAGGCCGACGACACCTACGCCATCTTCACCAACACGACCTACCACATCACCAATAAGTTCGAGATCAACCTTGGCCTTCGATACACTATCGACGAGAAGGTCTTGAACACGCAAAGCAGCAACATCGGCGGCGGAGCCGGCTGTGGGGCGGCGAACGCGGCCTTCTCCCTCCTGCCAGCGGCCCTCGACCAAGCGCTCGCCGCCGTCGACAACACCCTTTGCCTGCCGTTCCTCAGCCCAGGCTACAACGGCTTTACTGATCACCAGTCGGAAGGTGAGGACGAGTGGACCGGCACCATCAAGGCGACCTATCGTTTCGATCCACGCATTCTCGTCTACGCCTCCTACGCTCGCGGCTATAAGGCGGGCGGCTTCAACCTGGACCGGGTGGAATGCACCGTGGGAGCTGCGGGCTGTCAGGCCGGATCAGCGGCGGTCGTCACGCCCATCAGGAACACGAGCTTCCCGGGCGAATTCGTCAACTCCTACGAGGTCGGGGAAAAATCGACCCTGTTGGACCGTACGCTTCTGCTTAACTCCACGCTGTTTTATCAGGAGTATACGGGTTTCCAGCTCAACACGTTCACCGGGCTCGTGTTCGTGGTCGATTCCGTTCCTAAGGTCCGCAGCCAGGGTCTGGACACAGACCTCGTCTGGTTTCCAATCAGAAACCTCTCCTTCCAGGGCGGCTTGACGATCGCCGACACGCGTTTCGCTCTGAATGCGGCGCAGCTCGCGCAATTCGTCGAGACCACGGGGTTCCAAGGATCGGACGGCTCACGCCTGTCGCTAGCGCCTCTCTACTCGATGTCTATGTCCGGAACCTATCGCGTTGACCTGCCGCAGGATTATTACCTGCGTTTCAATCTTGGCATGAAGTTCTCATCAGACTACAATACTGGCTCCGACTTAGACCCTGGAAAGATCCAGAAGGATTACCAGATCTGGAACGGCCGCATCGTCTTTGCGCCCCGCGGCGACCGCTACTCCATCGAGCTTTGGGGCGAGAACATCTTCAACAAGAACTTCTATCAGGTTGCCTTCGACTCAGGCTTTCAGAATGTGCCGACCAATAAAACCGGCACCCTCGACGCCTTCCTTGGCGCGCCCGCCACCTATGGCGTGACGTTCCGGGTGAAATACTAAGACCTTGGTCCGCCCAGGCAGGCCCTCGGGTCCGCCTGGGCGGGCGGTTACGCCGCCGTGCCAGACCCCGCCGGTGTCGAGGCTTTGACTTGAGAGCCCGTCCCGGGGCGCATCCCTGCGACAAACAGGCTTGAAATGGAGCGCCGCCCTAAAGTGCGAGCGAGGGAAGCGATCCTGGAGAGCACAGACGGTTTAGTCAGCGATCATATCCATAGATAAAGTAGTCTCCGCAGCTCAATACGAAAAAGAACCCGCTACGCTCAAAGCATTTTATACTGGCGATATTATTTTTCTTTATCTTCGCGATTAGGGACGCGTCAGAAATCGTTCTGAAAAGCGCAATTGAAGCCTGAAGCAAAGGCGTGGAATAGCCTTGGTTTCGATACGTGGGATTTAAGGCCAGAGAGACTTCGGCCTGGTTGACGCTTGCGTCCCTGTCGAAGCGACACATACCGAGTTTCCCGCCGCCATCGCGATAGCCGATGTAAAGAAATCGATCCGGATCCAATAACAGCGCTTCATACCAGACCCTGTGAACGTCCCAGGGCACCAAATCGGTCGTCATCGACATGGCGCGCGTGTGCGCGTCATTCCTCCAATGCCAGATGTCGACTGCGTCGTCCTGAACTGCACACCTTAACGAAGGCGCTGCGCCATCTGCATCAGAATTGTCGTGGTTTGACATGGAAAAGGTCGTCCGCATCACTCTATGGGCGGCCAAATGCGCCGCTCAAACGCTAGGCCCCCTTTCGTCACATGGCTGGTCGCGCCGATCACGGCTGAGGATGTGATGGTGCGGCGACCGGCTCGATGACGTTCTCGATCACACGGTTTGGATTGCGCTCCTGCCATTGCAAGACGTCGAGCGTGCCGAATGCAGGTTTCATCGGGTAGAGATCGGCGTAGACGGCTGAGACGAACGCAAAATCCTCAGGCGTATCGACGGTCCAGCGGAACCGCAGGGGCGGATGGCGCGTGACGGCGTTGATTGTGAATTTGTTAGGGTGCGCGTAGAGATAAGATGTCACGTGCTCGCGGTCATACCCGGTCGCCTCGGCTCCGGCGCGCTGAAGCGCCGTCGTCCTGCATACCTCGACGTCAAGGCCCTTGGGGTAGGTCCACCCAAGAGAAACGGTGGTGTAGTCCGCATCGGTCTGCGCGTGGGAGCGGACCGCAGCATCAATCAACTCGGGGTCGGTCAGCGGACAGTCAGCCGTCAGGCGCACCACGGTCGACACCGGCCCCACAGCTTCAATCGCCGCTAAGAAACGACCAAGGACGTCGTTCAGCGACCCGCGAAAACATGCAATGCCGATCTCATCGCAATAGGCCTCCAAGACGTCGTCTTCGGCATGCACGCTTGTCGCCACCAGAAGCTGGGAAAGTTCGCGCGCGCGGCTGATCCGCTCGATCTGACGCCCGATCATGGGCGCGCCCAGGAGCGGGCGCATCACCTTGCCCGGCAACCTCGAGGACGACATGCGCGCCTGTAGAATCGCCAAAACCACCAGATCGCTCCTGGCGCCAGCCTCGCCGAGTTGAGGTTAACGACGCCTAAAGGCGGTTAGCCGCCCGGGATCGTGATCTTATCGCCCGCGGCCTTCAGACGGTCCAATACTCCGTTGGGGCGAAGGAGGAAGTGAAGATCGATCACGGCGACGCTACGGCCCGGGCGATCGAGGGCGGCGTTGATGGTTTTCACCGCATCCTCAGTCCCTTGCTCGACCACCGCCTCAACGTTGGGCAACTGCAGAAGGCAACTTTCGAGGAGTGAGGCTGAAGAATTAGCCTTGACAGCGTTCAAGTCGCCCACAGCCCAGGCCTCCGCCGCGATGCGTGCATGGGCGGCCTCACGCTCCACGTCATCGAGAGCGGCGCTGAGGCACGCCTGGTTCTGCGCATCCGTCATCCGGGCCGCAGCGTCGAACAGCGGTCGCGCCTTGAGGGCCCCCACCGTGCGCACCTCCGCATGCGCCGCACGGGCGAGTTTAGCGACGGTGGACCCTGGCTTGGCTTCGGATAAACCTGCGGCTCTGCGAAAATCCGCTAGCAGCAAGAGCCCTGCAACCGCTGGCTTCCAATGTTGATACCGAGCCTTGTCGAGATGGATGCTGTCCCGGACCCGCTCGAACCGAGCCCTCAGCGCCTGAGGAAGCGTATCCTCCATGATGCGGCCATGCTCAGGTCGAAGGGCGCCCTGGCGCAGCAGCATGCTCGCCGCATCGAACACTCCAACCTGAACGCCCTGGGGCGGCAGGAACAGCACCGTCGCCGACTCCAAGGCGTGAGTCACCCTGATGGTGTCCCACTGAAGCAGGTGCGGCAGGGGCGTGAGACCGCCAAGAATGACGACCTCCGAATCGCCCTTGGAAACGCGCCACAGGGCCGGTCCCGGTCGGCGAGCGACGACATCCAGTTCTTGCACGACGAGACTCTCGTCACCCGAGGGCGGCGCCGGCAGCGCGGCGGCCGCAGGCGGCGAGGACGGGGGCGCAGGGGAAGACTGGGACGCCGGCGCAGGCGCCTGGCCGAAAGCGGGGAACGCAAGGATGCCCGCGGCAGCGCAGAAGACGACCAAGGCTTTCACAGTCCGAACGTCCTCTGTTGAAAGACACCTCTCCTGCCGTCGCCGACTAGCATGGCGGATTTTCGACCTGCATTACGATAAGCTCGATACACACCGCGCCTGGCGATTGGTCAGGGTTGGGACGGAGGTCGTGATCGCGTGCGTTTGGAGGTGTTCCTGCAGGGTAGGCTGGAGGGCTGGGGCGTCGCACGCGATCCCTTCGGCCGCATTCTACGGCGCTTTCGCATAGAAATGGACGGCGTCTGGTCTGAAGAGCACCGCGCCATTCATCTCGACGAAACCTATACCTACGTGGGCGGTCCCCGCCGGCAAAGACACTGGGCGATCCATACGGACGAACAGGGCCACATTCGCGGTCATGACGCGGTGGAGGCCGCGCGCCTCACGGGCGTGCAGAAGGGAAATGACTTTGAACTGCGCTTTGACCGGCTGCTGACGCGACCATCGCGCTGGACCGAACCGGTTCACATCGTTCAATTTCTTGAAGTCGCCGACGGTGAGACTTTGATGCTGGGCCGCGTGCGCCGCTGGGGCGTAGTCATCGCCACCACCCATGTGGCTCTGCGACGCATTCGTTAGCCTTTTCGGTCGCGGCCAAAATTCGGCTCCGGCGTCTCCTGTCCAGCCGCGATGACGCTTCGACGGATCTCGCGGGTCCTGGCGAAAAGCTCGTATAGACGGTCGCCTTCGCCCCAGCGGATGGCGCGCGACAGGGCCTGCAGGTCTTCCGTGAATCGCCCAAGAATTTCCAGGACCGCGTCTTTGTTCATCAAGAACACGTCCCGCCACATGGTGGGATCTGAGGCCGCAATCCGAGTGAAGTCGCGAAAACCCGATGCGGAAAATTTAATCACCTCGCCTTGCGTCACCTGTTCCAAGTCCGCAGCGGTTCCGACGATATTATAAGCGATGAGGTGAGGCAGATGGCTGGTGACGGCGAGGACCAGATCATGATGCTTATCGTCCATGAGCTCGACCTTCGCACCCAGGCCGGCCCAAAACTGCGAGAGGCGTTGGATGGCGCTGGCGTAGGCGGGGTCGGGCCGCTCCAGAGGGCAAAGGATCACCCAGCGATTCTCGAATAGGGAGGCAAATCCGGCGTCCGGTCCTGATCGCTCGGTGCCGGCGATCGGATGACCGGGGATCACGTGACAGTCGGGGGCCGCAGCGGACAGGGCCGCCCCGACCCCCCCTTTTACTGAGCCGACGTCCGTCAGCGTGGCGCCAGGCTTGAGCCCGCGGGCAGCTGCTTTGGCTGCGTCCGCAAGGCTCAAGGGCGGTGTGGCGAGCACCACGAGGTCGGCATCGACCACCGCGTCCGCGGCGTGGGCGAAAATGGCGTCGGCCAAGCCCAACTCCGCGATCCGGGCTCGGGTACGGTCGTCCGCGTCGGCCACCCAAACCTCATTCACCAGCCCCGCCCCGCGGGCGGCGTGAATGATGGACGATCCGATCAAACCGCAACCGATGACCGCCATGCGGGGATAAAGGGCGTTCGTCATCAAACCAAAACTTCCGGATTAAAGATCGAAGGGCAAGGGCGCCGCGCCGATCACGCCTTTAAGAGTCCCGGGGGCTTTCTCGAGACGCTCATCGTCCCCCTGCACAAAGCCGGCAAGGGAAAACAGCTTGAGGCCTCCCCCCTCAAGGACGAGATCGCCCGCCAATCCGGCCTCGGCCAAACGTCCTTCAATAGCGCGCACAGGTTCAGGCGAATCCGTGACCCAGAAGGTCTGGTCCAGTCCGGACGGCTCAAGCGCGACGGCGGCCACAGCGAGGGCGCCGGGAGCGCCCCACGCCGTGAGACAAGGAAGACAAGACACCGCCCCGAGGTCAGGCATGGCGAGAAGCCTTCCCCACCACGATGATCCGGGCTCCAGGGAAAGGACCGCCACAACGCCCTCGACCCGCGCTGCCGCGAGGGCCTCCTCGGGCTTCTCCAACAGCACCATGGGCGGGGCGGCGCCGAACCGTTGCCGGGCCAACTCCGCCGCCCGCGTGGGATTGCGCCCGCCCCAGACGGCAAGGCGGAAAGGCCCCTGACGCGCCAGGCTATCACTCATAAGCTCTCGCCAAACGCGCACGATCAGCTCAGGACGCGCATCCGTGCGTGGTCGGGTCAAAAGCGCGCGCAGCACCTGGGCCTCCCGTGCAGGTCTTAGACCGAACCCAGGGGTCGCTCCGCCCGCCTCTGCGGCCTTTGCCGCGGCGACCTTGGCCGGCATGGACGCGCGTTCGTCCACGAGGCGCAGCAGCTCCGCGTCGATGGCGTCGATACGCGCACGAACGGCTTCGAGTGGCGTAATCGGCTCGCTCATACAACTCCCTAAGGATCATCCGGCGCCGGAGCTATAGGCGCGCGCCCCCCGATGCAAGGTAGAGAATTGCGCGAAAAGCTGAGATATGCTCCAGCCACGCAAATACGAAGCGCAAAAATCGAGAAATTGAGCTCCCCTATGCCGCCCTATAGATCTCGCACCACCACCCACGGCCGGAACATGGCGGGCGCGCGTGGCTTATGGCGCGCCACGGGGATGAAGGATTCGGATTTCGGAAAGCCGATCATCGCTATCGCCAACTCGTTCACCCAGTTCGTACCAGGTCATGTTCACCTCAAAGACCTGGGACAACTTGTCGCCCGGGAGATCGAGGGCAGCGGCGGGGTGGCCAAGGAATTCAACACCATCGCGGTCGACGACGGCATCGCCATGGGGCATGACGGCATGCTCTACAGTTTGCCGTCCCGAGAACTTATCGCCGATAGTGTGGAGTACATGGCGAACGCCCATTGCGCGGACGCCCTCGTGTGCATCTCAAACTGCGACAAGATTACGCCGGGCATGCTCATGGCGGCCCTGCGCCTGAACATACCAGCCGTATTCGTATCGGGCGGTCCCATGGAGGCCGGAAAGGTCGTCCTTGGCGGGAAAGCCCGGGCTGTGGACCTCATCGACGCCATGGCCGCCGCTGGCGACGACAGGATCAGCGATGCGGACGTCGCCGTAGTGGAACGATCAGCCTGTCCGACGTGCGGGTCTTGCTCAGGGATGTTCACGGCTAACTCCATGAACTGTCTGACGGAGGCTTTGGGCTTGTCGCTCCCGGGTAATGGCTCGGTTCTGGCCACCCATGCGGATCGAAGGGAGCTTTTTCTCGAGGCCGGCCGGATCATCGTCAAGCTGGCGAAGCGTTATTATGAAGGCGAGGACGAAACCGCCCTCCCACGGTCCATCGCTAGCTTCCGCGCGTTTGAAAACGCCATGACCCTTGACATCGCCATGGGAGGGTCGACCAACACGGTCCTGCACCTTCTCGCCGCAGCCCACGAGGCCCAGGTCGACTTTACCATGCGCGACATCGATCGGCTGTCGCGTAAGACGCCGGTCCTGTGCAAAGTCGCGCCCGCAAAGGATGACGTGCATATGGAGGATGTCCATCGCGCCGGAGGCGTTGTGGGCATTCTGGGAGAACTGCACCGTGCGGGACTGATCCACGGAGACCTTCCTACGGTGCACAGCCGGACCCTGGCGGACGGTCTAGCGCGGTGGGACGTCATGAAATCTCGGGACGAAAGCGTCGACCAGTTCTTCCGCGCCGCCCCCGGCGGCGTCCCGACGCAGACGGCCTTCAGTCAGGAGCGACGCTGGGACGAGGTCGACCGCGACAGGACGGCTGGCGTCATCCGAAGCGTAGAGCATCCCTTCAGCCAGGACGGCGGCCTCGCAGTGCTCACCGGCAATCTCGCGACAGACGGATGCATCGTTAAAACTGCGGGCGTGGATCCCTCCATTTTGCGTTTTTCCGGCCCCGCTAGAGTCTACGAGAGCCAGGAGGACGCTGTGTCCGCAATCCTGGGGGGAAAGGTGGCTGCGGGGGACGTGGTCGTGATCCGCTACGAGGGCCCGCGGGGCGGCCCGGGCATGCAGGAAATGCTTTATCCGACAACCTACCTGAAATCGAAGAGCCTCGGCGCGCGGTGCGCCTTGATCACCGACGGCCGGTTCTCCGGCGGAACCTCAGGCCTATCCATCGGACATGTCTCGCCTGAAGCGGCGGAGGGCGGCGCCATCGCCTTGGTCGAAGACGGCGACCAAATCGACATCAGCATCCCTGATCGCTCTATCGTCCTTCGCGTCCCCAACGAAGTTCTTGAGCGGCGGCGCGCCGCCCTAATCCAAAGCACTGGATTTAAACCCAAGGTCCCGAGACCTCGGCGGGTTTCGACCGCCTTGAAGGCCTATGCGCTGCTTACGACCTCAGCTGCGCGCGGCGCGGTGCGCGACGTAAGCCGCGCTGACTGAAATCCCTGACGGCGACCCGTTAAAACCCGAGCGCCTCGCGGCGACCGGACCGATGATGCGCTACGTGCACCGGACCCTTGTGGTGCTCCCTTAAGGCCTAGCACCGGCGCTTGACGCAATTTCTTGCCCATGCGATGGAACGAACACGCTATTGGGAGCAATATCTATGCGCGTGACCTGCGCGGCCATCAACCTAGTACGGACCGGGGCGACCGACGGTATGTGATGCGTGCATCATATCCGGCTCGGTTGCATGCAAAGGCCCCTACGGGCCTTTTTTCTTGCCCGCGTTTTGAGATCCAAACCCATGACCCTGCTTTCGCTCATAGCTGAAGACGTCCACGCCGAGACCCTCACCGGCGCGCAAATCGTTGTGCGGGCTCTGGTCGACAACGGAGTCGAGGTCCTTTTCGGCTATCCGGGTGGCGCCGTCCTTCCCATCTACGACGCCCTTTTCAGCGAACCGCGCCTGCGCCACGTCCTCGTGCGTCATGAGCAGGGCGCAGTGCACGCTGCGGAAGGCTACGCCCGATCCACCGGCCGGTGCGGGGTCGTCTTGGTGACCTCAGGCCCCGGCGCCACGAACGCCGTCACCGGGATTGTTGACGCTCTTATGGACTCCATACCCCTTGTGGTGATCACAGGCCAAGTTCCGACCACGCTCATCGGAACCGACGCCTTCCAGGAATGCGACACGGTGGGCATCACAAGGTCGGCGACGAAGCACAATGTCCTCGTCAAGAACGTGAACGATCTTCCCCGGGCCCTCCACGAGGCTTTTCATATAGCCACCTCAGGCCGACCAGGCCCAGTGCTTCTGGATATCCCGAAGGATGTTCAGTTCGGGTCGGCGCTTTACCGCGAACCTGCCGCAGTAAAATTCAACCATGCTTATGCGCCGCGCATCCATGGCGACCCCCATCGCGTAACCGAGGCTGTAGACCTAATCGCACAGGCGCGGCGACCCGTGTTCTACACGGGCGGCGGCGTCATTAATTCGGGCCCGGCCGCCGCAGTGGCGTTGCGCAGCCTCGTTCGCGCAGTGGGGGCGCCTGTCACGTCAACCTTAATGGGTCTCGGCGCCTATCCCGCTTCGGATCCCCTTTGGCTCGGAATGGTCGGTATGCACGGCGCATACGAAGCCAATCACGCCATGCACGACTGCGACGTCATGGTCTGCGTGGGCGCGCGCTTCGACGACCGCGTCACCGGACGCCTCGACGCCTTTTCACCGACCTCGAAGAAGATCCATATCGACATAGACCCCTCGTCCATCAACAAGATCGTCCGTGCTGATGTCGCCATCGTCGGGGACGCGGCGGCGGTCTTGGAAGCCATGCGAGACCAGTGGATCGCCGCTCAGATAGTACACACCCCGGACCGGCTTTCGGGCTGGTGGTCGCAGATCCATGCCTGGCGCGAGCGCAAGGGCTTCGCCTATGCGCCTTCCTCCACCATCATCAAACCCCAGTTCGCCGTAGAGCGCCTCGCAGCCCTGACCCGCGACCGCGATGTTTACATTACCACGGAGGTCGGCCAGCATCAGATGTGGGCGGCCCAGTTCTTCCCCTTCCAAGAGCCGAACCGATGGATGACCTCGGGCGGTTTGGGCACCATGGGCTATGGACTGCCCGCCGCGGTCGGGGTCCAGGTCGCCCATCCTGACGCGCTGGTCATTGATATCGCCGGAGAGGCGTCCATCCAGATGATGCTTCAAGAGCTCTCCACCGCCGTCCAGCACGACTTGCCTGTTAAAATCTTCATCCTCAATAATGAATGGATGGGAATGGTGCGCCAATGGCAGCAGCTGCTCCATGGCGAGCGGTACAGCCATTCCTATTCGGCGAGCCTGCCGGATTTTGTGAAGCTTGCAGAGGCCTATGGCGGCTTCGGTTTCCGCGTCGATCATCCGGACGACCTGGACGCGGCGATCCTGGCGATGATTGACGCGCCAGGTCCCGCAATCCTCGACTGCCGGGTAGCGAAGACGGAAAACTGTTTTCCGATGATACCCTCAGGCAAAGCGCATAATGAGATGATCCTTGGCGATGCCGCTGTGGGCGTCGATATTGGCGCAATTATCGATGAAGCGGGGCGAAGGCTCGTTTGACGATGGAACCCTCCCCTTCAGCCTCTTCGGCCTACGATCTTACGCGCATTGAAGAGCAGGAGCACCGCGCCACCTTCGCCGTTCTCGTGGACAATGAGGCCGGCGTGCTTCATCGGGTGGTCGGGCTTTTCGCGGCGCGGGGCTACAACATTGAAAGCCTCACCGTCGCCGAAACCGATCACGACGCGCACGCCTCTCGGATAACCATCGTCACGCGGGGCGGGGACCATGTCCTTGCTCAAATACGTGCCCAGCTTGAGAAAATGGTTCAGGTCCGCCACGTCATCGACGTCGGCTCGGATGGGTCGGGCGTCGAGCGCGAGCTTGCCCTGTTCAAAGTCAAAGGGTCGGGCCCGGACCGCATTGAAGCCTTGCGGGTGTCGGAAATTTTCAGGGCGCATGTCGTCGACACCACGCTTGAGAGCTTCATCTTCGAGATCACCGGCGCTCCGGCGAAGATCGACAAATTCGAGCAGCTCATGCGTCCCCTTGGTCTTGTAGAGGTCTCCCGGACGGGGGTCTTGTCCATCTCCCGCGGCGCAGAGCGCATTTAGTTCACACCTTCCCCTATACGTCCCTTGGAGTTCACCCATGCGTGTCTACTATGATCGCGACGCCGATCTCGCCCGCCTTTTGACCAAGAACGTGGCGATTGTCGGCTATGGCAGCCAAGGCCATGCGCACGCTTTGAACCTGCGCGACAGCGGCGTCGCCCATGTCGCGGTCGCCCTTCGTCCAGGGTCCGCCTCGGCCGCCAAAGCTGAGGCCGAAGGTCTTAAGGTCTTAAGCGTGGCCGAGGCGGCGGCCTGGGCGGATGTGCTGATGATGCTGGCGCCGGATGAGACCCAGCGCGACATCTACAACGCCGAGATCGCGCCTCACATCAAAGACGGCGCAGCGCTCCTGTTCGCCCATGGCCTCAACGTTCACTTCAAGCTGATCGAACCTAGGCCGTCCATCGACGTCTTGATGGTGGCGCCGAAGGGACCTGGTCATACGGTGCGAAGCGAGTATCTGAAGGGCGGCGGCGTTCCCTGCCTGATCGCAGTGCACCAGAACGCAACCGGCGGGGCTGTCGACTTGGGATTGGCCTATGCCTCGGCCATTGGCGGAGGCCGGTCAGGCGTCATCGAGACGACCTTTCGCGAGGAATGTGAAACTGATCTTTTCGGGGAGCAAGCCGTCCTCTGCGGCGGCCTCGTAGAACTGATCCGAGCCGGTTTTGAAACCCTCGTTGAGGCGGGTTATGCGCCTGAGATGGCCTACTTTGAGTGCCTTCACGAGGTAAAGCTCATCGTCGACCTCATCTATGAGGGCGGCATCGCCAACATGAATTATTCCATTTCCAACACTGCGGAATATGGCGAGTACGTCACCGGACCGCGGATCATCACGGACGACACAAAGGCTGAGATGCGGCGGGTGCTCGCGGATATTCAACAGGGCCGCTTCGTCCGGGACTTCATGCTTGAGAACCAAGCAGGACAGCCGTCCTTGAAGGCGCGACGGGCGCTTATCGGCGAGCACCCCATCGAAGCTGTGGGCGGCCGCCTTCGTGCGATGATGCCGTGGATCGCCAAGGGCAAGCTTGTGGATCGCGGCCGAAATTAAGTCGCCAGGTCCGGTCTCAGGCGATCGGCTCACGGCGGATGGGGTTTGCCTGGCTCCGGCGTCTCGGGGGTAGAGCGCAAGTGGGGTCCCGGCAAAGCTCATCGACGCCAAGCCAGGTTCCAGTCACGTCGAGGAGAAAATGGCCGGTTGAGGCGGTGATCGCGCATGGCGCCCTGGACCCCGCCGGCGGGAGACGCCTTCAACGCCTCTAGGTTCGCCGCACCGGCCGAACGACCCGGAACTCGGCGGAGACGGCGCAAGCGCGCTCTTTTTGGGCGGTCGAAGACTATGCCTATGTCCTGCCGCCCTACGTTGCGCTTAAGTGTTCGCTCGACCTCGCCCATGACCAGGGCGAACGCCAGGGAGATCGTCGCCGACGACGTGCGTCTCAATGCGGAGACATGCTTCACATCCTTGCCGCAGGGGCGCCATGCGACCCTCCCCCTCTTTCAGACGGTCAAGACCACCGGGCCGTAGAGAATGAAATAGCGGTTCGGGACGGCCGGATCAGGACCATGGGGCCGAAGAAAATACGCGCCTTCTGGCAAGCGATCCGGCGCCTCGCCGAAAGCGAAGGGTCCTAGATCTCGGCTCCCATCAAAAGGCTGCAGCTCATAGCTGGTCAAATGCGCCTGACGATCCGCGGTGAGGCGCGACAGGCCCCGTCCGATCCCAATGTTCAAAGGCGCAGGCGAAGCGAGTTCGGCGTAAACCTCGCCAAAGACGGCGGCGGCGAGCACGTGGTCGCCCCGCTGGGCCACGCCAAAACCGACGTGGGTGTAGTTTGCGCGGACCATGTTGAGGCGATGGGCGGCACTCTGCTCCCATAAACCGATCAACACTTTCGCCGTCGGCGGCGATCCGCCGCCCGCTACGCTGACCAGGTTTTCACCCCACGCCCCGACCAACCTCCGGCTGAGAAGGCCCACGCGGTGAACGACCCTGAACCCCTCCGGAGAGGCGTGGTCGAAATAGTCCCGCGCCACGAGGTCGGCCGCATGGGCCCGGGCGGCCTGATCGAGCTCCGCCGCACGCAATAAGACCCTAAGCCCGAGTTCGGCTCGAAAAACGTTGTGGCCCCGCAGCAGCGCGTCTTCGATAGGCCAAAGGAAGCGTCCTCCTCCCGCGTCCAGACCGCCCTGCCGGAGCCTTCGCAAATACGCGTCAACCAGCGCCCAAGGCTGAGCGGCCGCTGGAACGTTGGGAAGGATGAGCGAAGTGGCGATCATCGCCGCGCCCCGTCGAAGGCACTGACGTCGGTCCATCGGACGAGCCATAAAGCCCCCCTCTTAACGCTTCGCTTTCAGTCGCGGCCTAAGGTAGGGGGTCGCCAAGGGCTTTGAGCACGGCGTCGCCCATTTCGCGCGTGGTGGCGCGGCCTCCAAGATCTGGCGTTCGCAGGCCCGCTTCCAGGGCGCTCACGCACGCGCGCTCCACCCGCTCCGCGACAGCCTCAAGCCCGAACGACCACCGCAGCAGCATCGCCAGGGAAAGGATCTGAGCCAGGGGATTAGCAACGCCCCGACCCGCGATATCAGGCGCGGAGCCGTGAATGGGTTCGTAAAGCGCTGCGCGCCGACCGGCTGCGTCAACCGCGCCGAGGGTGGCCGACGGCAGCAGCCCCAGACTTCCGGTCAACATGGAGGCGAGGTCGGACAGGAGATCACCAAAGAGATTGGTCGTGAGGATCACGTCGAACTGCTTCGGGCGCTTGACCAACTGCATGGCGCAGTTGTCCGCGTACATGTGCTCCACTGCAACGTTGGGCCATTTCCGGTCGCGAAAGGCCTGAACAGTCCTTCGCCACACGAGGCCGCTTTCCATGACGTTGGCCTTTTCCACGCTCATCACACGGCCCTGGCGGCGCGCCGCCAGACTGAAGGCGACCTCCGCCGCACGTTCAATTTCGTAGGTCGTGTAGGCTTCGGTGTTGAACCCCCGCTCGCTCCCGTCAGCCAGGGTCTCGATACCCCGCGGCTCGCCAAAGTAGACGCCGCCCGTCGCCTCACGAACGATCATAATGTCGAGACCTCGCACCAAGTCGGGCTTTAGACTCGATTCATCGGCGAGGACGTCGAACACGCGCGCGGGCCGCAGGTTAGCGAAAAGGCCAAGGCTGCTGCGAAGGGTCAGGATGGCGATCTCAGGGCGTCTATCAAAGCCAAGGCCGTCCCACTTAGGACCGCCCACCGCGCCGAAGAGAATGGCGTCCGCGGCCCTCGCCCGCGCCAGGGTCTCCTCGCTAAGGGGGACACCCTCCACATCAAGGGCAGCACCGCCGACCAGGCCGTGGGAAACGTCGACGGCGAAGCCTTCCCTCTCGGCGACCGCATGGAGGACCCGGAGGGCCTCAGCCATGACCTCAGGCCCGATCCCGTCCCCTGGGAGGGCGAGAATAGACCGCCGCGTCAAAGGACCACCTCCGTCCGCCAGGTCTCCGCGCCTCGAGCCGTTTCAAATCGTGTAATGGCGTCCGCGTTCTCCAGGGTCTGACCAATATCGTCGAGGCCGTTCAAGAGCCGATGCTTCCTGAGAGGATCGATTTCGAAGGGAATTTCACGGCCGTCCGGCCGAACGACCACTTGGCGCATCAAATCCACCGTCAGGCGCGCGTTCCCCCCCATTGAGGCGTCTTGCATCAACGCCTCACAATCCGTTCGAGGCAAGGCGATCGGCAGCACGCCGTTCTTAAGACTATTGCCGTGGAAGATGTCAGCGAAGCTTGGAGCGATGACGCAGCGAATACCGAAATCTAGCAATGCCCAGGGCGCGTGCTCGCGAGACGATCCGCACCCAAAATTTTCAAGGGTGATGAGAATTTCCGCGTTCCGGTAGGGCTCCTGGTTCAGAATAAACTCGGGGATCTCACAGCCTTGCGCGTCATAGCGGAGCCCGTCGAAGAGGCTCTTGCCGAGACCCGTCCTTTGGATGGTCTTCAAGAACCGCGCCGGAATGATCTTATCCGTATCGACGTTGGCGAAGGGCAGCGGTGCAGCAATCCCAGTGAGGGTGGTGAATGGACGCATGACGAGCCTTCAAAGAAGCGGTCTGGGATCGGCGAGCCTGCCAGCGATCGCAGAAGCGGCGGCGGTAGCCGGTGAAACCAAATGAGTCCTGCCGCCCGGCCCCTGTCTACCCTCGAAATTACGGTTTGACGTGGACGCACACCGCTGACCGGGAGTTAATCGATCTGGGTTCATACCCAAACACATGGAGCACCCCGCTTCACGCCACTCAAACCCTGCACTCTGGAAGATCCGGTCGAGCCCTTCGGCTTCGGCCTGCTTCTTCACAAGTCCCGAGCCCGGAACCACAAGAGCGCGGACCCCCCCGGCGACCGTCCGGCCCTTTGCGACGGACGCGGCCACGCGTAAATCTTCGACTCGGCTGTTGGTGCACGAGCCGATGAAGACGACGTCCACTGCGAGGCTGTCGAGGCGCTGACCGGCCCTAACGCCCATGTAATCCAGGGCGCGCTGAGCGTCGGCGCGCGCGGCGGGATCTGCGAGGGCGCCAGGATCCGGGGCGACGCCGTCAATGGGCACCGCCGTCTCGGGGCTCGTTCCCCAGGTGACCATGGGGGCCATCAGGTCCGCGTCAAGGACCGCTTCAGCATCGTAGATAGCCCCCCCGTCTGACTTCAGCGAGAGCCAATAGCGTGACGCCTGAACGAAAGCCTCGCCCTGCGGCGCGTTGGATCTCCCCTCGACGTAGGCGAGGGTCGTCTGGTCCGGCGCGATAAGCCCCGCCCTCGCGCCCGCCTCGATGGACATATTGCAAAGGGTCATTCTTCCGGCCATGTCCAAGGCCTCGACGGCCTCTCCAGCGTATTCGATGACATGCCCGGTCCCGCCGGCGGTTCCAATGTGGGCGATGATGGCGAGGGCCATGTCCTTGGCGGAAACGCCATGTCTCAGGCGGTTTTTGACAGTCACACGCATGTTCTTCGCGCGCCGCTGCAGAAGCGTCTGCGTAGCGAGGACGTGCTCCACCTCTGATGTGCCGATCCCAAAAGCCAAGGCGCCAAGGGCGCCATGGGTGGAGGTGTGACTGTCGCCGCACACGATCGTCATCCCTGGTAAGGACAGCCCCAGCTCAGGCCCGATCACATGGACGATACCCTGCCGCTCGTCGGTGATGGGGATATAGGGCACATTGAAATCCGCGACGTTGCGCTCCAGCGTCTCCAATTGGATGATGCTGTCGGCCTCGGCGCCCACACGGCCTCGACTCGTGGGCACATTATGATCGGCGACCGCGATCGTGGCGCCTGGCCGTCTGACCGAGCGACCGGCGAGACGAAGTCCCTCAAAAGCCTGGGGGCTCGTAACTTCGTGCACCAGGTGGCGGTCGATGTAGAGGATCGCGGTTCCATCGGGCAGGGTTTCGACCACGTGATCGTCCCAGATCTTATCGAATAAGGTGCGGGGTCTGGACATAGCTATCATTCCGGCGCCGTGGGGCGAGCAGCCCCGACGTCGCTATAGAGGAGGACCAAAAGATGCGCGCCGCGGCCGGGCGCGGCGCCCCGGCTCTTGCCGGACCTGAAACGTCAGGCGGTCATTGCTTCCGGCTCCCGCCGCTCGCGCTTCACCAGAAGCTTGTTCAGGGCATGGATGTAGGCCCGGGCTGCAGCCACGATAGTGTCGGTGTCTGCGCCCTGGCCATCCACCAACCGCCCATTCTCTTCGAGCCGGACTGTGGTCTTCGCCTGCGCGTCGCTGCCTTCGGTCACGGCGCCGACCGAGAAGAGTTGCAGCTCGGCCTCATGGGGGAAGATGGCGCGAACCGCTTTGAACGCGGCGTCGACGGGGCCATCGCCCCGCGCCGAAGCCGTGCGCTCCTCGCCATCGACCACGAGCACCATATCGACTTCGGCCGGACCTTTTGATCCGGAGCGAAGGTCCATGGCTAAGAAGCGGATGCGCTCGTGGTCGCGCACCGCCGCCTCGTCGACGAGGGCGATTATGTCCTCCTCAAAGACGGTTTTCTTCCGGTCCGCGAGATCCTTGAACCGGGTGAACACGTCGTTCAGCTCGTTGTCGCGAAGCTCGCCGTATCCCAGCTCCTTCAGCTTGGCGCGGAACGCCGCGCGTCCTGAATGCTTGCCGAGGACAAGGCTCGACTTCGTCCAGCCAACGCTCTCTGGGGTCATGATCTCGTAGGTAAGCGCATTTTTCAAAACGCCGTCCTGATGAATCCCGCTTTCGTGGGCGAAGGCGTTCCGTCCGACGATAGCCTTATTCGGCTGAACGTCGAACCCCGTGATTGTGGACAGAAGTCTCGAGATTTTGAGCAAATTCTGCGTCTTTACGCTGGTCTGGAACGCGAACGCGTCCGGACGGGTCCGCATGGCCATGATCACCTCCTCGATGGAAGCGTTTCCAGCGCGCTCGCCGATACCGTTGATGGCGGCTTCAAACTGACGCGCGCCGGCCGTGATGGCCGCGAGGGTGTTGGCCACGCCCAAACCCAAATCGTTATGATTATGCGCCGAGAGGATCACTGCGTCCGCGCCGGCGGCCCGCGCCCGTAAATCGGTAAATATCCGCACCATGTCCTCGGGCATGGCGTAGCCGACGGTATCCGGAATATTGATGGTGGTGGCTCCGCACTTGATGGCGGTCTCCACAGCGCGGCACAGAAAGTCCGGATCCGATCGCGATCCGTCCTCGGCAGACCACTCAACATCGTCCGCGTGGTTTCGGGCGAGGGTGACCGACTGACGAATGCGCTCGAGCACCGCCTCAGGCTCCATCTGCAGCTTGTATTTCATATGAAGCGCAGACGTGGCGATCACGATGTGGATCCGCTTGCGCTCCGCGCCTTTAAGGGCTTCTGCGGCTCGCAGGATGTCGGGTTGCGCGCACCGGGCGAGGCTCGCAATCACTGGCCCACGGACGGTTTCGGCGATCTGCTTGACGCTTTGGAAATCGTCGTTGGATGCGATAGCGAAACCGGCCTCGATGACATCGACGCCCAGTTCGCTGAGAGCCTCGGCCATACGCAGCTTCTCCGACAGGGTCATGGAGAAGCCGGGAGATTGCTCACCGTCCCGCAATGTCGTGTCGAAAACAATGATTCGGTCGTCTGCGAGAGCGCCGAAGCTGGGGTGGTTAAGGGTCATGAGCCTGGTCTTTGAAGGGTGAGGGTCACGGTCGGCCTGAGGCCGGCCCATCGGCGAAACGAGCCTCCGGCCGACGCGAGAACTCCCTACGCGTCCGGACGGCGTTTAGCCCCTGGACGCGATGACCGGCCCTCGAGCCGGCGCCGCGCTCAGGGGCGCGCTAGTCGCCGCGCCGGGCGGAGCCGCGGGGCGGCGGCGGCGACGCCGGCGGCGCAGGTCAGGGCGAGGGCGAAGAATGCGATAACCATGGAGTGTGAATGCCTGAATTCGGCGCTCAAGGCAAGTCCTTGCGGAAAATGCTCTAGATTGCGCGCCGGACGGCAATTACGCCCTCTTCAGCCTCCGCCGCAGCAAAGATTTTGCTTAAATTGCACCAATCGTGAACTGGCGGTCCAGAACGGACTCGCTCGAAGGCCGGACGAGCCGCGGGACACGCCTCATAGCCTTAGGGGTTTCAGCGCCCGCTCTTCCGTGCGGATACGCCATAGCAGCATGGCGCCATTAAGTGCGCCGAAGGCGATTGCTGCGCCCCAGAGACCGAAGGCCAAGGGCAGGAGCGGCATCTCCAAGGCGACGACTGCGTAATTGGGATGGGGCAAGATGCGGAAGGGTCCGCGACGGATCAAGGTCTCCCCCGGAAGGTAAAGCACCCGCGTCGTCCACCGCCGACCGAGCGTGCCCAGGACCCACACTCTCCCCGCCTGCGCCGCAAGGAACAGCAAAAGCCAGGGAATGATAAGCTTGCGGTTCCATCCTTCCAGCCAGAGCCATGCGAGCCAAGCTGCGTGAAGGCCGACGATTAAGGGGTAGTGCGCCGCGCCAACCTCAATGGCCCCCTTCGCGCGCAGCGCCTTCTCGTTCGCGCGGCCGAAGATGAGTTCTCCCCCGCGCTGCACAGTCACAAGAGCGAGGATAAGGACGCTTTCAAACATCCGCGGCCTCCAGGACGAGGAAGCTCGCCGTGAAGCCCGGGCCGAGGGCCGCCAAGACGAGGCGCCCGTCGGCCCCGGCCGCCAACACCCGTTCCAAGACAAAAAAGACCGTTGGCGAGGACATGTTGCCAAAGTCCCTCAACACGCTGCGTTCGTGGTCGAAACTGCCCACAGCCTTACCCAAGGCTTTCTCGATAGCGGGAAGCACCTTTGCGCCTCCGGGGTGGCACACGAACCGCGACACGTCTTCTGGGGAGAACGCCGCATCCGCACAAAACCCGCCTACAGCCGCGGCGAACCGCCGCTCTACAAAGGCGGGCAATCCTGAGTCCAGAACCACGCCTAATCCGGCCGGATCCACACGCCACCCCATGATGTCGAGGGTGTCGGGCCAAGTGTGCTCGCCCACGGCGCCAATCCTGCGCCCATCGCCGCCGGCGCGGATCACCGCCGCGGCGGCGCCGTCCCCAAAAAGCGCCGTAGCGACAACATTGGACTTGCTCGCTTCGGAAGGACGAACGCTAAGCGAACACAGCTCCACCGCCACGATGAGAACCACCATGCCGGGTCGCCCTTGGGCGAGGCGCGCGGCGAGCGCCAGCCCGCTCACCCCCCCGGCGCATCCAAGACCAAAAACCGGCGTCCGGAGGGCCGTTTGGGGCAACCCCAGGGCCTCGCCCTCTCGCGCCTCGAGGCTAGGCGTAGCGATGCCCGTCGAGGACACCGTGACGACGGCGCCGACGTCTTGCGGCCTGAGGCCCGCCTTCTCCAGCGCCGCAGCGGCCGCTTCACGCCAAAGGCGCCCGGCCTCCTCCAGGTATACGTCATTCCGTTCCCGCCACGGCCTGTCTGTTTCGTACCAAGCCATCGGGCGCACGGCCCGCCGACGCGCAATGCCCGTATTCTCGAATAGGGCGATGATGTCGGCCCGCCGGAAAACCCGTCCGCCAAAAACGTCAGCCGTCCTTAAGGCTGCGTCGCTCTGTTGGATGACGTGCTCTGGAACCGCCGTCGCTATGGAGAGCAAGCGGGCCGTTTGGCCAAGAACCGATTGCATGGCTTGGGTCATCCGCCGCAGGAGCGCAGGCGCAGACTGAGACCAACCGCGCGACTTTGTCGAGCGTAACTTCGCCCGTAGGGCGAAAGGGATGACGATCTATCCCTTTACGCTCCGATCACGGAAGGTTTTAGGCTTCAGCTTTTTTTGGCGCCCGCTTCGCTTTTGTCCGCGCCGCGCTCGTTTTTGCGCCCTCGCCGGCGCGTTGGCGTCCAAGACCGAGGGTACGAGCCATTTCGCTCCGCTTGGCGGAATAGTCCGAGGCTGTCGTTGGGTAATCTTTGGGAAGCCCAAATTTCTCTTTGTATTCAGAGACGGTTAGGCCGTGTTTCGACAGATGACGCTTAAGCGTCTTGTAGGACTTGCCATCGATGAAGCTTACGAGCCCGTCAGGGCGAATGGACTTTCTGATGATCGCCGGCGACGGCTTAGCAGCTTCAGGCTCAGACACGGTCTCAGGCTGGCCAAGCTTGCTCAGGGTTTGGTTGACCGTACGGATCAGGTCGGGGAGCTGCGCGATAGAAACCTGGTTGTTCGATATGTAATTAGCAACGATCTCAGATGTGAGCGCGATAAGTGCGGTTTCGTCTTCCAAAACTAAGCCCCTCCACAATTTGATTCTAAATCGCTGGAGATCATATCTGAGACTCAGCGGCATGAAAACGTAAGTCGTTCGCGCGTCAAAGTAACCCTTTGTTTTAGCCGCCTACATCATACGAAAGACTGAAGCCGGTCCTAATCAAACTGATGATTTTCTCGTGGCTCTGAGCTCGGACCACCGTTCTAGACGCTCCTTGATTCGAGCTTCGGAACCAGCGCTGCTAGGGATGTAGAAGCGCTGCCGGTCCATTCCATCCGGAAAGTAGTTTTGTCCTGAGAAGCCGTCAGGCGCGTCGTGGTCATACGCGTACCCCGCGCCATACCCAAGGTCCTTCATCAGTTGTGTCGGCGCGTTTCTGATATGGGCCGGCGGCGGCTCCTGCCCGCTTGCGGCCGCAGCTTTGCGCGCTGAGCCGAAGGCCTTGTACACGGCGTTTGACTTCGGCGCGCACGCCAAGTGTACGACGACTTGCGCGAGCGCTAGCTCGCCTTCGGGCGCGCCAAGAAAATCAAACGCGTCCTTGGCGGCGCTTGCGATCACCAGAGAAAGGGGATCGGCCTCTCCAATGTCCTCGGACGCCGCGCGCACCAGTCGCCTTGCGACGAACAAGGCCGGTTCACCCGCCTGCAGCATCCGCGCAAGCCAGTAGAGCGCCGCATCGGGGTCCGAACCGCGAATGGATTTATGCAGCGCGCTGATGAGATTGTAGTGGCCTTCGCGGTCCTTGTCGTAAACTGGAGCACGACGTTGCAGAACCCGTGAGAGCGCTTCAGGTCCCAGAACCTCGGGATCGCCGACGGCGAACAGGGTTTCGGCCAAGGACAAAGCATATCTTCCGTCGCCCTCAGCCATGGCGATGAGGGCGCGTCTCCCCCCCTCGTCCAGAGGCAGACGACGCTTCTCAAGCGCCTCGGCGCGTTGAAGCAAGGTTTCAAGCGACGGCGGATCGAGCGGCTTGAGCACAAACACCTGACATCGCGACAGAAGGGCCGCATTGAGCTCGAAAGACGGATTTTCCGTCGTCGCGCCGACAAGGGTCACATCGCCGGCTTCGACGAACGGCAAGAAGCCATCCTGCTGGGACCGGTTAAAGCGGTGGATCTCGTCAACGAACAAGACGCTCGACTGGCCCGCAAGACGTCGTCCTCGAGCGACTTCAAACGCCTTCTTTAACTCGGCCACACCAGAGAAGACGGCGGACAGCTGTTGGAACTGATACCCGGCCGCGTCGGCCAGGAGGCGCGCGATGGTGGTCTTGCCCACCCCTGGCGGCCCCCAAAGCACCATGGAGGAGAGACGGCGCGCCGCCGCCATGCGCCCAAGGGGGCCCTCAGGCCCAAGAAGCGCCTCCTGCCCCACCACGTCTCCCAGACGCGAGGGGCGAAGGCGCTCAGCTAAAGGCGGAGGCGCTTCAGGAGACAGGCCCGCCGCTGCGAACAAATCGCTCATGGGCAACCCTACCAGGAAAGCATCATCCCCTCTCCTTTTCTTCGTCCTTTCATTCCGAAAGGCCGGGAAGGAAACGGGATTTGCGCGGAATAAGGTGAAGGACAGGCCGCTCGGGATCTTTCAGCCGAGCGCCGACCTCTCGGATGATTTCTCGCGTGACCGTCGGAAGATCAAGTCCCGCCGCGTCTTCGAGGGTGAACCAGTCCAGCACTTCAAGTTCGCCGCAATCGTCCAGCCGAGCCAGGCTCGCCAGGCGGGAGGCGTCGGCCATAAAGAATTTGGCGTCGAATCGTTTTGGTCGTTCCGCCGGCGTAATCGCGCGGGCGAAGTAATCGAGGGCGTCGAGATCTGGGGAATGGCCGGTTTCGAGAAAGGTGCGCCACGGCCCCTGCGGGACCGCGGTCGTTTCCTGGGCCGTGGGGCGTCCAAGAATGAGACCCGCCTCCTCAAACGTTTCCCGCACCGCCGCCAGGGCGAGGGCACGGGCCAGGCCCTTCGGGGCCGACGGCGTCGCCGAAAGCGCGATGCGGCCCGCAACGCTTTTTTGAAGTTCTGTAGCCGCCGGTCCTGCGTAATCGGACCGATCAACCCGTCCGCCGGGGAACACCCATTTGTTCGGCATAAAGTCATGACCGCCGCTTCTGCGCCCCATGAGCAGGCGCGGTTCGGCGGAATCACGGCGAACAAGGATGAGGCTGGCGGCGTGTCGGGGCCTTACCGCCCTAACCTGCGGCGAACGTAAAGGACCCTCGTGGTCAAACCGCCCCTCTTTTTTGGGCGCAACAGGTTGGGTCATCAACGCCGGCTCCTTCCGGCGCCGGGCCGTGGACGCGTATCCAATCTCCGGCGGGCCCCCAGCCGCGGCCGCGGCGTATTGGCGTCCCGCGGCTCAGGCTCGCTTAGAACTTCAAACAGGAGGCCTCCAGTAACAGGGGTCGCTTCGGTCAAGCGCACCTCAACCTTGGCCCCTAGACGCCAGCGCGCCCCTGTTCGCTCGCCAACCAAGGCGTGGGTTCGCTCGTCGTGGAGGAAATATTCCTCCCCTAGGCCTGAGATTGGCGCCAGTCCGTCCGCTCCTGTGTCGTCGAGGCGGATGAAAAGACCAAATCGCGTGACCCCGGTGATGCGCCCGCAAAACGCTGCGCCGACGCGGCTTTCTAGGAATGACGCCACATAGCGGTCCACAGCGTCGCGTTCAGCCGCCATGGCCGCCCGTTCCGTCGCCGTAATGTGGTCGGCGGTGACGGCGAGGCGGGCAATCTCCTCGTCCGTCAACCCGTCATCCCCAAGGCCATAGGCCCGGACCAGCGCCCGGTGAACGACAAGATCCGCGTAACGACGGATGGGCGAGGTGAAGTGGGCGTATCGTGTCAGATTGAGGCCGAAGTGGCCGATGTTATCTGGCGTATAATGAGCCTGCATTTGCGTGCGTAGAACCACTTCGTTGACGATTTCGGCATGGGGGCCGTCACGGGTCGCCTCCAGGAGGCGATTAAACCGCTCCGTTTTCGGGGCCTCGCCCTTGGTCCACGCCATACCGATGGTGGAAAGGAAGTCGGCCAGGGAGAAGACTTTCTGCTCGCTGGGGGCGTCATGGATCCGATAGATCAAGGGCACGCGCTTCGCCTCCAGAGCCTCGGCGGCGCACACGTTGGCCTGGATCATCATCTCCTCGATTAAGCGATGAGCCTCCAACCGCTCACGCCGCGCTATGGAGACGACCTCTCCATCCTCGTTCAAGACCACGCGCCGTTCAGGACTGTCGATGTCGAGGGGGGAGCGTTGGTCGCGGGCGACGCATAAGGCGCGGTACGCCGCCCAAAGCGGACGAAGGACGGAGTCGAGCAGCGGGCCGGTCACCGCGTCCGGACGACCGTCGATGGCCGCCTGCGCCTGACCGTAGGACAACTTAGCCGCGGAGCGCATGAGGCCGCGAACGAAGCGGTGGCGGCGCTTTACCCCCCGTCCGTCGAAGACCATCCGCACGGCCAGGGTTGCGCGCTCCTCGCCTTCCCTCAACGAGCATAGTCCCGCTGAAAGCCGTTCCGGCAACATGGCCTCGACCCGATCCGGAAAATAGACCGAGTTGCCCTTCGTCCACGCTTCCCGATCCAACGCGGAACCGCGACGCACGAATTGCGCCACGTCGGCGATGGCGACCCATAGGATCCAGCCTCCGGGATTGGCCGGATCCGGATCGGGCTCGGCGAAGACCGCATCGTCGTGATCGCGCGCATCTTCAGGATCAATCGTGACCAGAGGAAGGGCCCGGAGATCCTCCCGGCCCTCAAGCGAGGGCGCTGCGGCGGCCGCCGCCTCCTCCTGCGCCTGCGCGGAAAAGCCCATGGGAATGGAATGGGTGTGTATGGCGATAAGAGAAGCCGCCCTTGGGTGATCCTCCCGACCGACGACTTCAAGGAGCGTCGCGGGCTTTGGGCCCCATCGCCGGTGAGGCGCGGACGTGGGTTGGACCAGAACGAGATCGCCGTCCTTGAGGCTGCCGATGGGCCCAGCGATCACCAACGCGTCGCGCGACTTGCGGTCCACCGGCTCAACACGGGCCTCTCCGCGACCTTTCCGGATCACGCCCAAGACGCGATGGGCGCTTTGGCCCAGGCGCTTGATCAGCCGCGCCTCCAAGACGCCCGTCTCCAGCAGCTCGTAGCGAACCAGAACCCTGTCGCCCAGGGTTGGCGCACCGGCGTGGGTTTCGCCCCGCCCAGGAGCGAGACGTAGAAGCGAGCCGTCCGAAACCCCGCTTGGGGCGACGAAAAGGTCGCCGTCTGCGTCCCGTTCGACCACATCCGCCACGCCGACGGGAGGGACCCCGCCCTTTCGCGTCGCCGTGGGGTGTGAGCGGCGCCGCCCTGCAGGCGTCTTGGACCGTCCGAGGGTTGGGGATGGGCGCTTCACCATAGAGACCTCTTAGGCCCTCCTGGGGAGCGCGCGAAGCCCCTGCGCCGTCCCTGGCGACGGAGGACCCCGCAGACTAGAGCGTCAGAGACTTCAGCCGGGATAGCGCCAGCCGGCGGCGCCGGACTTCGCGGCTGCATACTGGCTCGCGGCGAAGGCGAAATTGGCGACGCCGTCGAACCAGGTTTCCAGGAACTGCTTTCGGACATTCTTATAGTCGAGATAGTAGGCGTGCTCCCAAAGGTCGCACACGAGAAGCGGGGCGACGCCTTCATGAACGACGGCGGTGTCCGCGTCGTGGGTCGAAATAACCTTCAACGCGCCGTCGGACCCTGCCGCCAGCCAGACCCATCCAGAGGCGAAATGTCCGACGCCTTCTGCGACGAACGCCGCCTTTAATCCGTCAAGGGAGCCGAAAGCTGAGTCGATTGCGGCCGCTAGGTCCCCTTCAGGCTTTGAACCGCCCGGCGTCATGCTCTCCCAGAAGAAGCCGTGGTTCCAAACCTGGCCAGACTGGTTGAACAGCTTTGCTTCACCCTGCGACTTGGCGTGTTTGACGAGGTCCTCAAGAGCGAGCGCGCCAAGACCCTTCTCCGCCACCAGGGTGTTGGTGGTGTCGACGTAGGCTTTGTGATGCTTCCCGTAATGGGTCTCCATGGTCACCAGCGACACCGTCGGTTGAAGGGCGTCGAGGGCGTATGAGAGCTCAGGCAATTTCAACATGGCGCGATCCGGCTTTTTTGAGTGATCTCGGGACCCTTGAGAGCTAGGTCTTTTGACCGCCCAATCCAAGACGCGCCGAGGGTTTTTTCGCCTTGACCGACGGGGCGGCCCTCCCGGGCGAGGTCTTTGGAGCCTTTTTAGCGACCGCCGCGACCGCGCTCTTCGCCTTTGCTGCGGACGCCGCATTTGGAGCGGACTTCGCTTGGGTTTTCGCTGCTGATTTAGGGACGGCCGCCTTGCCTCGAGGCGGTTTCTTTCCGCCCCCCTTCGCCGCCCTTTCAGCCAGGAGCGCCGCCGCCTCCGCAAGGCTGACGCCATTGACGTCCGCACCCTTTGGCAGGGTCGCGTTCACGCCTGCGCTTGTCACATATGGCCCGAAACGCCCCGACATCACCCGAATGGGCTCCCCCGTAGCCGGGTGCGGCCCAAGGTCGCGCAAGGCCGCGCCCGCGCCCGACGCGGGGCGCCGTCCCCCTGCACGCTTCTCAGCGAGGACGCTTACGGCCCGGTTCAGCCCAATGTCGAAGACGTCTTCGATGGAATCGACGCTGGCGTAGGTCTTGGCGTGCTGGACGTAGGGGCCGTAGCGCCCAAGACCAGCCAGGATAGGTTCGCCGTCATCGGGGTGTTCTCCGACGGTTCGTGGCAATGCAAGGAGTTTCAGCGCCGCTTCAAGATCCATGTCGACCGGCGCCCAACCCTTGGGCAGGGACGATCGCTTGGGCTTGTCGCCCGCCGCCTGCTCCACGTAAGGCCCAAACCGACCGGTTTTCAGCACCACGGGCTGCCCTGTGGCCGGATCCAGACCGAGCTCCCTATCGCCGCTTTCCGCGGGCTCCTCGCCGGGCTCAGGGGCAGAAATTTGCCGCGTGAACCGGCAGGTCGGGTAGTTGGAGCAACCGACAAACGCCCCATAACGCCCAACCTTAAGGCTAAGACGCCCAGCACCACAGGTGGGACAGAGGCGCGGGTCCCCGCCCTCCGCGCGCGCTGGGAAGATTTGCGGTCCAAGCGCTTCGTTAAGCGCGTCGAGAACTTGGGTGACCCTGAGGTCGCCAAGCTCTCCCACGGCAGCGTGAAAATCGCGCCAAAACTCCCTCAAGAGGTCCTTCCACGCCAGCTCTCCGGCGGAGACCTTGTCGAGCTTCTCCTCAAGCGCGGCGGTGAAGTCGTACTCCACGTAACGGCGAAAGAATTGTTCGAGAAAGGCGGTGACGAGACGCCCCTTGTCCTCGGGAATGAAGCGGTTCTTCTCCATGCGCACGTACTCCCGATCACGAAGGACCGTGAGAATGGAAGCGTAGGTGGAGGGCCTGCCGATGCCCAGCTCCTCCATCTTCTTCACCAGGGACGCCTCGGAATACCGTGGCGGCGGTTCAGTGAAATGCTGATCGGCGCGCACGCCGAGCACGTCGGCCGCCGCCCCTTCCGACACGGAGGGAAGTCGGCGCGAATCCTCGTCCGCCTCGTCGTCACGGCCCTCCTCGTAGATGGCGAGGTATCCGTCGAACTGAACCACCTGACCGGTAGCCCGTAGTCCTGTCCTGCCGTCGGCCGTTTCCAGGTCCACCGTCGTCCGCTCAACCCGAGCGGCCTCCATTTGAGAGGCGGCCATGCGCTTCCAGATGAGATCGTAAAGGCGCGCCAGATCCCCATCCAATCGCACGGCGCTAGGGTGGCGAGCCAAGGAGGTCGGTCGGATCGCCTCATGCGCTTCCTGGGCGTTCTTCGCCTTGGCGCGATACTGCCGTGGTTGAGCGGGCACATAGGCGGCGCCGAACCGCTCCGCGATGACCTTGCGCGCCTCCTCTAGAGCCTCAGGGGCGCTCTGCACGCCGTCGGTCCGCATATAGGTGATAAGACCGCCGTTCTCGTCGACGCCCTCATAAAGACGCTGGGCGGCCTGCATGGTGCGTTGGGCTGAGAAGCCAAGTTTGCGCGACGCCTCCTGCTGGAGGGTCGATGTGGTGAAGGGAGGCGGCGGGTTTCGGCGGCCAGGCTTTTTCTCCACCGTCCTGACCGTAAAGACGCCCGCCTCAACGGCGCGGCGCGCATCGGCCGCCTCATCCGCGTGCGTCAGACTAAATTTCTCGACCTTGGAGCCGTCCAGTTTCGAGAGCCGAGCCAGGAAAGGCTCGGAACCGGCGCGGACGTCGGCCTCCACGGTCCAGTATTCCTGGGCGCGGAAGGCCTCGATTTCCTGTTCGCGGTCCACAACCAGACGCAGGGCCACGGACTGCACGCGTCCGGCCGACCGCGATCCTGGCAGTTTGCGCCAGAGGACCGGCGAGAGGGTGAAGCCCACAAGGTAGTCCAGCGCTCGCCGCGCCAGGTAGGCGTCGACCAGCTCCATGTCGATGTCGCGCGGATGGCGCATGGCCTCTGTCACAGCGGCCTTAGTGATGGCGTTGAAGACGACCCGTTGAACCGACGCGCCCTTGAGGGCCTTCTTCCGGTTCAGCACTTCGAGCACATGCCAAGAAATCGCCTCGCCTTCTCGATCCGGGTCGGTGGCTAGAATAAGTCGGTCGGCTCCTTTCATCGCCTCGGCGATGTCGTTTAGTCTCTTTTGCGCTTTGGGGTCGACATCCCAGATCATAGCGAAGTCGTCGTCCGGTTTCACCGAACCGTCTTTTGAAGGCAGATCTCTGACGTGCCCGTAGGACGCGAGCACCTTATAATCCGGCCCAAGATACTTGTTGATGGCTTTAACTTTGCCCGGGCTTTCGACAACGACAACGTTCATGCGCGATGGAGACGCTTTCAGGCTCTATGGGGAGCGAGCGGAACCATGGACGGGCTCGGCTTGGCAAGTCCGAAAGTGGGGGCGCGCTTCCGCATCTGTCAATCCGACCCCAATTTGCCCAAGGAAGGAGGCGTGTCTGGGGCTTGCGCTTCGCCTCAGAACCGGGCGCTCAAAAGCCCCCGTGTCAAAACGGATGGACGCTTCCCTCTTCCCAGCGCCGTCGCACGCGCCAGCATCGGCCGCCCCAGCTCTCGGCCGGCCCACCTCTCCCTTTGCGCTCAATCGCATGGCCTGCATTGACTTACCGCCGCGCGTGGGTATTTTCCCCGCCCTCTTCCAACGTTCCCGGCCGCCCGCCGGTTTCAGTTCGCCTGGAGCATGTCGCCATGGCCAAACCGGCCTCGATTAAAATTCGCCTGAACTCCACCGCGGACACCGGCTTCTTCTACGTGACGAAGAAGAACGCGCGGACGAAAACCGACAAGCTGGTCATGAAGAAATATGATCCCGTCGTGCGCAAGCACGTGGAGTTCAAAGAAGGCAAGATCAAATAGCTGTTGCAACTCGACCTGCGTCTAAGCCGAGCGACAAACCACCTGATTTCGGCCATGCGCCTTAGCTTCGTAAACCGCTTCGTCTGCGCGCTTTAGCAGGGTTTCGGTCGAATCGGCTTGCCCTTCTGTGCAGGCGACGCCCACGGATATGGTCACTGATAGGGGCTCGCGTAGACCGCGGACGCGGAACGGAGTGCCCGCCACATGCACTCTCAACCGTTCAGCGATGCGCAAAGCGTCCCGCAGGGCGGTATCAGGCATGATCACGACGAACTCCTCGCCGCCGTAACGGCAGGCAAGATCAACGCCGCGCACATTTGTGGCGAGGCGTAAGGCAAATTCCTTCAGAACCTCGTCGCCGACATCATGGCCGAACGTGTCGTTGATGCGTTTGAAGTGGTCAATGTCGACCAAAAGGGCCGCGACGGGATCGCCACCCAGAGCGGCGCGATGCACCATGGCGCCCGCCTGACTCGTCATATAACGCCGATTGTGCAGGCCTGTGAGGGTGTCTGTGACCGCCAACTCGAGACTGGAATCCAACGTCGACCGCAAGACGTCGGTATAGCGCTTGTGGCGGATCAGGGTCTTCACCCGCGCAGAGAGCTCCTCAGCGTCGACGGGCCGCGTCAGGATGTCGTTGATCCCAATCTCTAACGCCTTAACGGCGCGCGCGCGGGCGTCTTGATCCACCACAGCCAGGATAGGAAGATGCCGGGTGGTCTCGTCCGACCGCACCTGAGCAGCAAGGCGCAGACCGTCAAAGCCGGTTGAAGAGGCGTTGACAATCAAAAGGTCGGTCCGAGCGCGGACGGCCACCAAGGCGTTTTCTGGATGGGCTTCAATGACCGGTCGGTGCTCAAGCATGAGCTCGCCCGCAATCCTTTGGGCCTGGCGCTCAGAATCATCCGCAATGACGATCCGCGCGCCCACGGCGTTGAGCCGGGATGCTGCGCCTTCGATCACGCCCATCCGTCGCCCCGAAGCCTCACGTTGACGCAACTCATCGATCACGTGCTTCAAGCGCGTCAGGCTTCTGACCCGAGCGAATAAGGCCACATCGTCAATGGGCTTGGTGAGGAAGTCGTCTGCGCCCGCCTCGAGCCCGGTGAGCCGATCGCGGCGTCCATCGAGCGCGGTGACGAGGACGACAGGAATGTGTTGCGTAGCCGGTAAGGATTTAAGACGGCGGCATACCTCAAAGCCGTCCATCCCCGGCATCATCACGTCGAGCAGGATAATGTCAGGTTGGTCAAAGGCCGCCCGATCGAGGGCCGAAGGACCGTCCGCAGCGGTGAGGACCTCATAATATTCCGCCGCAAGCTTAGCCTCAAGGAGACGGACGTTGGCCTCGATGTCATCGACCACAAGCACGCGCGCAGACATGATCGCTAGCCTAGGAGGCGACGGACGGTGTCGAGGAAATAGCCCACGGAGATGGGTTTTGAGATGTAGGCTTCGCACCCACCCTCGCGGATGCGCTCTTCGTCCCCTTTCATGGCGAACGCCGTCACCGCAACCACAGGGATATGGGAGAGTTCGTCGTCCTCTTTCAGCCACTTTGTCACCTCCAGCCCGGAGATTTCAGGAAGCTGGATGTCCATAAGGATCAAGTCAGGCTGGTGTTCCCGGGCCAAAGCGAGGGCCTGCAAACCTTCGCGGGTCTGGAAAGTCTCGTAGCCCTGGGCGTCGAGGAGATCATGAAACAGCTTCATGTTCAGCTCGTTGTCCTCGACGATTAGGACTTTCTTGCTCATCATTCGCCCCAACCATCGGCACTGGAGCGGCGATGCTACGCTCGACGCCCTCTTTTCTGATGGGGTTTTGGCACAGATATCCTTAAGCACCGGTTTAGTTGGAGGCCGCGTACCAGAAGTGACCCCACGCTCGCTTGCGCCGGACACCGTGGCCCTCGACCCCGACAGGGGTTTGGCGATCATCGACGTGGACGAAGTCCTGGCTTTGTTTGTCCAAGGGTTTGATCGGTTTCTGAGGACCCAGGGGTATGAGTGGCGCATGAAATCCTTCGCCCTCATTACGAACATCTACCGTCTCGAAGACGGCGGGGCTGTGGAGCCGAAGGCGGGAAAGGCGCTCCTGGAGCAATTTTTCGCGGTCGGGTGCGGCGGTCTCGATCCTGCGCCGGGGGCGGCGGATGGACTGGCGCGCCTCTCCGCCGTCACTCAAATCGTCATCCTGACCAATGCGCCTGAGCCGGCGCGCGATCTTCGCGGCCAGTGGCTTAAGACTCATGCCATGGACTATCCCATGATCCTGAGCGCTGGACTGAAAGGGGCGCCCGTAGCCGCCCTCGCCGCGCGCGTTCGCGGGCCTGTTATGTTTGTGGACGACCTCCTTCCTAATCTCGATTCCGTCGCCGAAGCCGCGCCTCGGGTTGAGCGGTTCCAGATCGTCGCAGATCCCGGCCTCAGACGGCTGGCGCCAAGCAATCCGGCCAAGCACCGGTGGGTTTCCCATTGGGACGAACTAATCGCCCTCAGCGAGCCCCTGTTCGCCCCGTGATCCGGATCGGGGTAGATTTCGGCGGCACTAAAATTGAAGCCGTCGCCCTTGATGAGACGGGCCGGGACGTGGCGCGCCTTCGTCGCCCCACCCGACGGGTCTATGAAGCTGCGCTTGAAGACGTGCGCATACTCGTGGACATGGTGGAGGACGCAGCGGGCGCCGGGCGTATCGAGCGCGTAGGCGTGGGCGTTCCAGGCTCTCCATCACCTGTAGACGGACGCATCCGCAACGCAAACTCCACCTGGCTAAACGGACGCCCGTTAGGCTTGGACCTTGCGGCGATCCTGCAACGGAAGGTTCGCCTCGCCAATGACGCCAACTGCTTCGCCCTTTCCGAGGCCCATGACGGCGCCGGTGCGGGCGTGGGGGTATGCCTTGCGGTCATCCTAGGCACGGGATGCGGCGCGGGTTTGGTTGTCGGCGGCGGTCTGATTGAGGGCGCGAACGGCGTCGCCGGGGAGATCGGCCATATGCCCCTGCCTTGGCCCACCGCAGAAGAGCGCGCGAGCCGCCAATGTTGGTGCGGACGGGTTGATTGTCTTGAGACCTATGTCTGCGGCCCCGCGTTCGAGGCGGACTACGCCGCCCGCGCCGGAACGGTCCTGCCCGCCGAGCGCATCGCCGCCCTCGCCGGGGCGGGCGACCCGGTGGCCGGGGCCGCCCTTGACCTCTACATCGACCGCCTTGCCCGCGGCCTTGCCGCCGTCGGCGACATGATGGATCCCGACGTGATCGTTTTGGGCGGCGGCATGAGCAAGGCGCCGGGGCTTTACGCGCCTCTGCGCCAAGCCTTCGCCGAGCGCCTCTTCTCGGACGTGGTGCGAACACGCATCGAGCCTGCCCGATGGGGCGATTCTTCCGGCGTTCGGGGCGCGGCGCGGCTTTGGCCGTCCGAGCCGTGAGCGCCCTTTGCCGGGATTGTTTTTGGACGGGCCCGGCGCCCACGGATCGTCGGTGCCCGAAGTGCGCCTCCCCGCGACTAGCGCTTCATGACGAACTGTTCTCCCTCACCATCGCCCATATTGATTGCGACGCATTCTACGCGTCGGTCGAAAAGCGTGACCGCCCCGAATTGAGGGACAGACCCGTCATCGTCGGCGGGGGCCGACGTGGCGTAGTCACCACGTGCTGTTACATCGCGCGCACCTACGGCGTGCGATCAGCCATGCCCATGTTCAAGGCCTTGAGGGCGTGCCCGGACGCGGTGGTCATCAAGCCCGACTTCACAAAATATCGCCAGGAAAGCCGCCGGATTCTCAACCGCCTGCGGACCTTGACTCCCCTCGTCCAGCCCCTGTCCCTCGATGAGGCGTGGCTGGACCTTTCAGGAACGGAACGTCTAAACGCCGGACCGCCCGCCCTTGTCCTCGCCCGGACGCAAACCGCCATTGAGCGTGAGACGGGCCTTACCGTCTCCGTGGGCTTAGGACCCAACAAGTTCCTCGCTAAAATTGCGTCCGACCTCGATAAGCCGCGCGGATTTTTCGTTATCGGCGCCCACGAAGCGACGGCGTTTCTCGCGCCGAGACCTGTAAGCATCCTGCCTGGGGTCGGACCCGCCCTTGAGCGCGCCTTAGAAAAGGCGGGTCTGCGACGCGTCGGCGATCTCGCCCGTGCGGATGTGCGCTGGCTCGTCGAACGTTTCGGCGCCCAGGGCCTGCGTCTGGCGCGCCTCGCCGCTGCTGAGGACCTTCGCGCAGTGGAGCCCCTCGAAGCTGCCAAGAGCATTTCCGCCGAGACCACCTTTCGGGAAGACCTTTCCGGCGTGGACGCCCTTGAGGACCAACTATGGCCGCTCTGTGAGAAAGTCGCGCTGCGCGCCCGTCGAGCGGCCGTGACGGGTCGGGTGGCGACATTGAAGCTAAAAACCGCAAATTTTCAGTCCTTAACCCGCCGTAAAACCCTTCCGGCGCCCATCCAGACCGCCCGCACCCTGTTCGCGGCGGTCAGGCCTCTTCTCGGACAGGAAGCGCGCTCGCCGCGGCGCTTTCGTCTCATCGGGGTCGGCCTGTCAGAGCTTGCGGCTGGCGCTGAGGAGGTTGCGGCTCTGTTCACCGAGGAGGAAGGACGATCCCGGCGCACCGAGACCGCCATCGACCGGTTACGCGACCGATTTGGAGACGGCGCGGTCGTCTCAGGGCGGGCGCTGCGATCGCTCCTCTCCCCAAAATCCTCCGGGGAGCCGGACCGATAGGGCATTGTGCTCGGCGTGCGACCGCGGACGTCTTGTGAGACGGCTCGTCAGTCGCCATACCGACGCTTCATCCCGAATCGGCGCAATTTATTCCCATGGCTAAGGCGCAACCCATACCCGATCTCTTCAACGCGCCCTCGAAGGCGTCTGATCCCGGCGGCCAGCCGCAGGGCGGCGCGGCGCGGTCCTTGACCGCCGCGAGCGGCTATTCGGCTAAGGACATCGAGGTCCTTGAAGGCCTCGAGCCCGTGCGGCGGCGACCCGGGATGTACATAGGGGGCACCGACGAACGCGCCCTGCACCACCTGTTCGCAGAGGTGCTGGACAATTCCATGGACGAGGCGGTCGCCGGTCACGCCAAGGTCATCGAAGTGGCCTTAGAGGCAGACGGTTCGTTAAGCGTGCGCGACGACGGGCGCGGCATACCCGTGGACCCGCATCCCAAACATCCAGGCAAGTCAGCCCTAGAAGTGATTATGACGGTGCTGCATTCGGGTGGAAAGTTCTCAGGCAAGGCGTACGAAACCTCCGGCGGCTTGCATGGCGTCGGCGTTTCAGTGGTCAACGCCCTCTCCTCTCGCCTTGAGGTCCTGGTTTGGCGGGACGGCTACGAATGGCGGCAGACCTTCTCCCGTGGCCACCCCGTGGGCGAGCTGGAGCGCGGCGCTTCGTCCCGGCGCCGCGGGACGCTGATCCGGTTTGAACCTGACGCAGAAATTTTCGGCGAGGATGCGAGCTTCAAGCCGGCGCGCCTCTACCGCATGGCGAGATCAAAGGCTTATCTATTCCGCGGCGTTGAGATCCGGTGGCGGTGCGCGCCAGAACGGATCCATGACCAGACGCCGACCGAAGCGGTGTTCCACTTCCCAAACGGGCTCGCGGACTACCTCAAGGAGCGGGTTGGCGGTGTCGAGACGGTCACTCCGGAGCCGTTCGCGGGCCGTATTGAGCGCGCGGAAAACGGCGGCGCTGTCGAGTGGGCCGTAACCTGGAGCGCCGCGGGCTTTGGCGAGGCGGACGGCTTTGTGCAGTCCTACTGCAACACCGTTCCCACGCCAGAGGGAGGCACCCACGAGGCGGGATTGCGGGCCGCCTTGCTGCGCGGCCTGAAATCCTATGGCGAACTGACCGGCGAGAAGCGCGCTGGCGTCGTCACCGCAGAAGACGTGGCCGCCCAGGCAGGATGCCTAATCTCAGTTTTCATTCGAAACCCTGAGTTCCAGGGGCAAACGAAAGAGCGTCTGTCCTCGAGCGAGGCCCAACGACTCGTCGAAAACGCCCTTCGCGATCCGTTCGATCACTGGCTCACCGCACAGCCCAAGGCCGCGAGCGCGCTTTTGGAGTTTGTCATTGAGAGGGCTGAGGAACGGCTGAAGCGGCGCCGGGATCGCGAGGTCGCTCGGGCGTCGGCGACACGCAAGCTTCGCCTGCCCGGCAAGCTCGCCGATTGCTCAGGCAGCGCAACGGAGGGGTCGGAACTCTTTATCGTCGAAGGCGACTCGGCTGGCGGCTCGGCCAAGCAGGCGCGGAACCGCGCTACCCAGGCGATCTTGCCTCTCCGGGGTAAAATCTTGAACGTTGCCTCCGCCACGAATGACAAGACCGGGGCGAATAAGGAGTTGGCGGACCTTATGCTCGCCCTCGGCGTTCAGGGCGGCGCGCGATTCAAGGAGGAGGACCTCCGCTACGACCGCATTATAATCATGACCGACGCCGACGTGGATGGCGCTCATATCGCAAGCCTTCTGATCACCTTCTTCTACAGAACCATGCCGCAAATGGTCCGCGCAGGACGGCTCTATTTGGCCCTCCCCCCCCTCTACCGGATCAGCCATGGCGCTCAGACGGTCTATGCGCGTGACGACACGCATAAGGATGAACTTCTTGATACCGTCTTTCGGGGAAAGAAACCTGAAATCGGACGCTTCAAGGGCCTCGGTGAGATGATGCCGGCGCAGCTGAAGGAGACCACCATGGATCCTTCAAAGCGAACTCTGGCGCGCGTAGTTCTTCCGCGGTCGGAAGAAACCGTCGAGGCTATGGTTGAGACCTTGATGGGGCGAAAAGCCGAAAGCCGCTTCCGCTTCATCCAGGAAAACGCCGAATTCGCCGCCGCCGATGTAGACCTTTAAGGCGTCGCCGCTTTGGCGGGCGCAATTGACTTTTGGACCTCGCCGCTTATTTACAAGACTCTTAGTTCGGAGCAGGTCAGGCGAATCCGCGCCGCCCGCTCGCTCAACCATGGGCGGCTCCGGCGACTTTTCAGCGTGATATGACAGATTTCTCCGACTTGGGGCTGAGCCCCGCGACCCTGCAAGCGGTCAAAGACACCGGCTACACCACGCCGACGCCCATTCAAGAGCAGGCGATACCCGTTGCCCTCGCGGGGCGCGACATCCTCGGCATCGCCCAAACCGGCACGGGCAAGACAGCCGCCTTCACCCTGCCGATGATCGACCGCCTCGCGGCCGGACGCTCCAAGGCGAGGATGCCAAGGTCTCTCGTGCTGGCGCCCACCCGCGAGCTTGCAGACCAGGTCGCCTCATCCTTCGAGAAGTATTCGACCCACCAAAAATTAACTTGGGCCTTGCTCATAGGCGGCGTGTCTTTCGAAGATCAGATCAAGAAATTAGACCGCGGAGTGGATGTTCTGATAGCGACGCCGGGACGGTTGCTTGATCACTTTGAGCGCGGTAGACTTCTTTTGACGGGCGTACAGATCATGGTGGTCGATGAAGCCGACCGCATGCTCGACATGGGGTTCATCCCCGACCTTGAACGCATCTTCAAGATGACGCCTGCGGTGAAACAAACGCTCTTCTTCTCGGCCACCATGCCGCCGGAAATCACCCGCCTCACGTCTCAATTCCTCAAAGATCCGACGCGCATCGAGGCCTCGCGCCCCGCCACAACGGGAGAGAACATCACCCAGTACGTGGCTAAAATTCCGCTGTCGGATCCGAAGGCGAAGCGGATGACCCTTCGCGCCCTGATCGAGCGGTCCGCCGTGTCCAACGGCATCGTGTTCTGCAATCGCAAGACCGAAGTCGACATCGTCGCCAAGTCTCTTAAGACACACGGCCTCGACGCCGCTCCCATTCACGGCGACCTTGACCAGGCGACGCGGATGCGCACCCTTGAGTCGTTCCGCAAGGGCGAGTTGAAGCTCCTGGTCGCCTCTGACGTCGCCGCACGGGGTCTCGACATCCCCGCCGTGAGCCACGTCTTCAACTACGACGTTCCCCACCACGCGGAAGACTACGTCCATCGGATCGGACGCACGGGTCGCGCTGGCCGGACGGGGGAGACCTTCATGATTGTCACCCCCAACGACGCAAAGGGCTATGACAAGGTCGTCAAACTGACCAAGAAGGAGCCCGCCAGCGTCGTGATTGATCTTGACTGGGCCGAAGCCAAAGCGGCGGGGGAGCGGGACAACGAGCGACGTAAGGCCAGAGGCGGCGAGCGAGACCGGCCGCGCGGGCGGCGCGATGATCAGCGTTCTCGCCCTGTCAAGGATCATGGGGAGCGCGCCCCGATGGAGGCGCTTCACGCAGCCGTGGACGTCGTCGCTGAGGCGTCTGCGGCGCGGTCGCCGCGGCCGCCCCTCGCGCCAGCCCGTATCGAGGCCCGAGACGCCCCACCTGTCCGTCATGATCGCCCCGCGCCCCCGCTCGCAGCTAGACGCGCACCGCCTGCGTCGCGGGCGCTGAAACCTGAGATCGAGCGATCCCTGGCCCCGGCGAGGCCCGAGCGTGACGAGACCGGGGTCGTCGGATTTGGCTCCGACACCCCAGCCTTCCTCATGCGCGCCTCGCCCGTCGCCCCCAAGAAGGCCTGAGGAGCGCTGAAGGCGTTTAGGGCTTCATCTGCGCCGCGAGGTACTTGCGGACCGCCGGGCCATAGGGCGGACGCAACGCCTTCATAGGACCCAAATCACGCTTGAGCTGCCTATACACGGCCTTCTTGTGACTAAACTCGCGAAAGCCGTCGGCGCCGTGGTAGCTGCCCATGCCCGCTGGCCCTATGCCGCCGAAGGGAAGATCCTCCTGGGCCACATGGAAGATAACGTCGTTGACGGTGACGCCGCCTGAGGTGGTCCCATTGATCACCCGGTCTCGTTCACCCTCGTCCGCCCCGAAATAGTAGATCGCTAAGGGCCGGGGGCGAGCGTTGACGTAAGCCATGGCGTCGGCGACGGAGTCATATCCATGAACCGGGAGCACCGGCCCGAATATCTCTTCACGCATGACGCTCATCTCATCAGTCGGGTTTAAGATGAGAGTTGGCGGAACCTTGCGATGCTCCTGCTGGCTGAAATCCTCACGCGCTGGATTGAGCTCTACGATGGTCGCCCCTTTTGAGCGGGCTTCGGCAATGTAACCCTGCATCCGGTCATAGTGCCGCTGGGCGATGAGGGCGGTATAGTCCGGATTGTCCCTTATGGTGGGGAACATGGAGGCCACCGACGTGCGGGCTGCGTCGACGAACTCTTGAATCCGCTCGTTCGGCGCCAAAACGTAATCCGGCGCGAGGCAGATCTGCCCCGCGTTGAGGGTTTTACCCGCCATCACTCGCGCCACCGTCGTCGCCATGTCGGCTGACCGGCCGACGATGACGGGACTTTTCCCCCCAAGCTCCAAGGTCAATGGGACAAGATGTTCCGCCGCCGCGCGCATGACGTGGCGCGCCACCGATGTGGAGCCGGTGAAGATCAAATGATCAAAAGCCAGGGAGCAAAAGGCCTGGCCGATCTCCGGGCCGCCAACGATCACGGCGATCTCCTCCTCTGAGAACGCCTTTGAGAACATCCGCGCCATGAGATTGGATGTGGCGGGCGTGTACTCCGACGGCTTGATCATGGCGCGATTACCGGCCGCAAGAATGCCCGCAAGGGGCGCGAATGTGAGATTAATTGGAAAATTCCAGGGACTAATCACGCCGACGACGCCCTTGGGCTGAAAGCGTAGTTCCGCCTTCGCTCCCAACATGCCCAGAAGCGCCGGCGTCGTGCGCCGCTTCTCCGGCCTCATCCACACTTCTAGGTGGGCTTTGGCGTGCTTCAGCGGGCCGATGGAGCCCGCGACGTCGGTGATGCCCGTGACCTCGGCGGGCCGCACGCCAAAATCTAAGCTGACCGCCTCGCAGATCGCCTGCGCATTTTCAATGAGGAGCGCGATGCAGCGATCGATCCTCTCAGCACGCAGCTTCGCGCTCGGCGGACCCTCGCGCAAATGGGCCGCTTTCTGCGCCTCGAGAACGGCCTCCATTGATCGGTCTTTATTGTGAATTTGGTCCACCCGGGCCTCTCCCCTGGAACCCCGGTCGGAGCCGGCGTCCTGCTCACCTGTGTTCAAAGTGATGAGCCTCGGGTCTCTCCAGCGCAAGACCGGCTCTTAACGAGCATTTTAGGTGTTCCGTCTCATAGTGGAGCTGGCAAGGAAATCCGCCGCCCAGGATGGCCGCCGCTGTGGGGAGATTATGACGGTCGAACTCGAGATTTCCCTCCGCCGGCCAGAAGCCTATGGTTTGGCCCACCAGGCCGTTGAGGCCATGGAGCGTCATAAGGTTTGGCCAACCCCCCTAAACTTCGAACTTTGGCTGCATTACGTCGGTGACCCGACTGGAGCCATCGGCCAGGAAATTGAGCGTCTCCGCCGCCTTGGCCAGCCCATCACCGAGGCGGTATCGGAAGAACTCGCCGCGCAGTTTTTACCGAAAACTCGCCTGAACGAAGAGATCCGCGACGCCGGAGATCAGCTCAACCGGCAGCTCGAAAGCATCACGAACGCCATCCAGACGGCGCAGCGTTCCACCGAGGTCTATGGCGAGGCTCTGGCTGGCGCTGCGAAGGAGCTGGAGGCTGCGCCTGAACCCTTATCCCTCAGGGCGATGGTAGACGGCCTTGCCGTGGCGACCAGGACGGTGCAGCGGGAAAACCGGAGCCTGGAGCAGAGGCTGAACGCCTCGACCGAGGAAATCGTCCGCCTGCGCGAACACCTCGCACAAGTTCGTCACGAGGCCATGACTGATGCACTCACGGCCCTCGCCAACCGCAAGGCTTTCGATGAAGGCCTGGACCGGGCCTGCGCTGAGGCGGAGGGCGGCGACCACCCCCTCACGCTCGCCGTCATCGACATCGATCACTTCAAGCGTTTCAACGACACCTGGGGCCATCAGACCGGGGATCAGGTCATCAGGTATGTGGCGAGCGTCATCGGACGCGTGGGCGAGCCGCCAAGGCTGGCGGCGCGCTATGGCGGAGAGGAATTCGCCCTCATCCTGCCGCAAACGACACCGCAGGGCGTGCTGGCCGAACTGGACCGCGCGCGGCGGGAAATTGGATCGCGCGCCCTCAAGCGACGGTCCACCAATGAGGAGCTTGGAACGGTCACGGTTTCCATGGGCGTGGCCGAGTACCGCCCAGGCGAGCCGCCAATCGCCTTGCTTGAACGGGCGGATGCAGCCCTCTACGCCTCAAAGCGGTCAGGCCGCGATCGGGTGACGCTGGCGACGGAGGAACCCAAAGCCCTCGACGGTCGCGCAGCTTAAGCGCCCACTGCGATCCATCTTAAGGCCCTTAGCTCTGACGCGGCTGCGACGGAGCACCCCGCCTTCCCTAAGGGCATGGTTTCCCCGCAACGCGCGGTGGCATATCGTGCCGCTATAAAATTAGCGAGGAAACCGGCTTTGGACTACCAGCGCTTGAAGATTGCCGCCGACGACGGCCTTGTCATCATCACCCTTTCCGACCCGGCGACGCTGAATGCGGCGTCTATGGAGATGGCGCAGGAACTGACCCACGCCCTCGCGTCTGCTTCGGCGCCAGGCTCCGACGTCCGCGCTGTGATCATCACTGGCGATGGGCGAGGCTTCTGCTCCGGCGCAAACCTCTCCGCAGGCCCAGGCCCCGGCGGCGGGGCCATAGATCCTGACGGCAAACCCGACGCAGGACGGGCCCTGGAACATACCTATAATCCCCTCGTTACCCAAATGCGCGATTTGCCCATCCCCATCGTCACGGCTGTCAATGGGGCCGCCGCAGGCGTCGGTTGCTCCATCGCACTTTTAGGAGACATTATCGTTGCGGCGGAAAGCGCCTATTTCCTCCAGGCGTTCCGTAGAATCGGCCTGGTGCCAGACGGCGGGTCGACCTATCTCCTGCCTCGCCTGATCGGAAAGGCGCGCGCAATGGAGATGGCGCTTCTCGGCGAAAAAATATCTGCGTCCAAGGCCTTAGACTGGGGTCTCATCAATCGGGTGACGCCCGATGCGGACCTCCTGCCCACGGCCATTGGGATCGCCAAGGAGCTTGCCAAAGGCCCGCTCGCCCTCGGCCTGATCAGGAAGGCGATTTGGGATAGTTTGGACGCGGAGTGGGTTGAGCAGCTCCATCGTGAGCGGATGGCCCAACGGATTGCGGGCAAGACCGAGGACTTCCGCGAAGGGGTGCAGGCGTTTCTGCAAAAGCGACCGGCTGCGTTCAAAGGGCGCTAACGACGCCAGCGCCCGCCCTGATCCGCCTCAATACGGGCGATAGCTTTTCTCCTCCACGATCTTGGACCCAGTTGCTTCATTAATGCGACGCTTGATCGCGGCGCGTCTGTCGTTCTCCACATAGACGCTCCGCGCCAGGGCGATAAAGGCGTCATCGAACGCCTGGCGGCGCTCGCACTCCCGCTTGCCCTCCTCGATGTCCCATAACGTCGCGTTCACCGCCTCAAGTTCGGCAAAAAGCGCGTCGAGTCCCTTTGGAAGGGCGTCTGCGGCGACAGCCTCGAGGAGTGCAAGTTCGCGCAGGACGTTCGTCTTCTTGGCCGGATCGATCCGCGCCGCTTTCACACGCAGGATGGTGATTTTGTCCACGAGTTCGCCCGCGGACACCGGAATGTGGATGAGCGTCATGCCCCCTCCGAAACCAGATTTTCAAGCGCGTGCGCGGCGGCGTCTATGGGAATGTTGGCGACGCCGTCCCCGGGGCCAAAGTCCTCGGCGATGAGCATCGCCAAGCGCGGTGCTGCGGGATGAAACTTCACCGCCTTACGCCGGTCGCCTTGCAAACTCAAAAGGGGGGCGCCCCCAGCGGCCAGCATATGGCCTGGACCCGCGTCGTTGGCGACGGCTGCGAGAAGGCGAGACGCCAGGGCGACCACCAGGAGGGGTCCATGCACGTCGCTGTATGGATCGGCCCGCTCGAACTCGGGAAAAAGGGCTGATGGCAATGCAGCCCGGATGGGCTCAAGCATGTCGCCTTCATTCGGACCGAGCAAGAAAACTGGCGTACGCCCGGCGTCCCTTTGCATTCTGGCGAGGGCGATGAAGCGATCCAGCGGCCAGCGCTTGGAAAGCCCTCCGGCCCCTGGCGCAAAGCCCACATAGGGCGGGCCGAGCGGAAGGACGGCGGCGGCGGCCAGTTTCGCGCGAGGATTGGTCAGGGCGATGGGACGGGCCGGCACGGCACGGTCGCAGGCCAGGGACGCCAAGGTCTGTAGCCGATCGACAAGCGCCTCGGGAAATTCGCCGTGAGGCTTACGATGGGATAATCGGAACCCAAGGGCGGGCGAGATGAAGAGGCGTGCGGCGCGGCGCGCGACGAGGGAGCGGCGGACATTGGTTTGCGTGTCTATGACCAGATCAAACCGCCGTCCGGCAAAAGGTCTGCGCAATAGCAGAAGATCGGAGACGCGGATCCCCGTCACCCCTGAATCGACCACCTCATGGATGAGGCCGTCCACTATGGGCTTCAGACTTGACGCGTAGACCGTTTGCCCCTTGGCCGCGCACCACGTCAGACGGGCTTGGGGAAAAGCCTCGGCTAGGGAGGCGATGAAGGGCAGCTTGATCAGTCCGTCCCCGATTACCTCGCCCATGGAGTAGACGAGAACCGAGGTCACCTCACCCATAGACAGGACCTCCGAGGCGTCGGGGCATGTCCCCTAGGCGGCGGGAGCGGGGCCCTATGGTCCGATCGCCCCCCCTGGATCCGGCTCGCAAACTCGCTCTTCTCACTCCTCAAGGGTCGCTGGAACGATGGTGACGCTTTCACCGCACCCACATGCATCAGTCTGATTTGGGTTGCGGAACACGAACTTCGAGGCAAGCCGCGTGGTCTCGTAATCGATCTCCGTACCCACAAGAAAAAGGACGGCCTTCGGTTCAATGAGGAGGGTCACGCCCTTGTCCTCAATCTGCTCATCTAGAGGGTCCGCCGCCTGCGCATATTCAAGGACGTACTCCTGCCCCGCACAGCCACCGTTCTTCACCCCCACCCGCAACCCTATGCAGGGGGTCTGCGCCGTCCCCATGATCTCCCGAACCCGTTCCGCAGCCCTGTCTGTGAGGGTTACGAGCTTGGGGCGGGGTCTGCGTCTGGTTGGAAGGCTGGTCTCAAGGTTCATCGTCATGTCCTCGCCTTAAAACATGTTGAGCTCAAGGCGGGCTTCATCAGACATGCGCGATGGATCCCAGGGCGGCTCAAACACGATATTGACTGCGCAGGACTTCACCCCCTCAATAGCCATGACCGCCTCGCGGACCCACTCGGGCATCTCACCCGCCACCGGACAGCCCGGTGCGGTCAAGGTCATCTCAACGACGACATCCTTGTCGTCGGAGACGTCGACCTTATAGATCAGACCCAGCTCATAGATATCCACAGGGATCTCGGGGTCATAGACCGTCTTGAGCTTTTCAATCAGAGCATCCGTCAAGCGGTCCAGCTCCTCTTGGGGAAGCGCGGACACCTCAGCTTCGATGATTTGGGGTGCGTCATCCATGGTGTGCGGATCCGTCAGGCAAAGAAACTACGGGTTTTAATCAAGGCCTCCGCGAAGGCGTCCGCCTCCTCGAGGGTGTTGTAGAGACCGAACGAGGCTCGGGCGCTCGAGGCCACCCCAAACCGCCGCATCAGGGGTTCAGCGCAGTGCGTCCCCGCACGTACCGCCACGCCGTACCGGTCGAGGATCTGCGCCACGTCATGGGCGTGGGCGCCCTCGACGGTGAAGCTCAAAATCGCGCCCTTACCTGGCGATACTCCGAGAATTCGTAGCCAATTGTGACCAGACAGGGCCGAGACGGCGCGTTCATATACCGCGTGCTCATGGGCGGCGATTGCGTTCCTGTCCAGGGTGGACAGCCAATCAACCGCGGCGCCGAGGCCGATAACCTCGGTGATGGCCGGCGTTCCCGCCTCAAAACGGTGCGGCGGCGCCGCGTAAGTGACCGTCTCCTGTGACACCGAGGCGATCATCTCTCCTCCGCCCTGGTAGGGGGGCAGTTCCGCCAACGCCTCGCTGCGTCCATAGAGGACGCCGACGCCGGTTGGACCGTAGAGCTTGTGACCAGAGAACACGTAGAAATCGCAGCCGAGCGCTCTGACGTCCACGGACCGATGAGCGATCGCCTGACACCCGTCAAAGAGCACTTTGGCGCCGACGGCCCTCGCCGCCGCGACGATGGGGGCGGTGTCCGTGACGGCTCCGGTCACGTTTGACATGTGGGTCGTCGCCACGATGCGCGTCTTGGCCCCGATCAGGGAGAGGAGCGCAGGCATGTCCAGGGCGCCGTCATCGGTGATGGGGGCGAAGCGGAGCACGACGCCCTTCCGTTCCCGCAGAAAGTGCCAGGGAACGATATTGGCGTGGTGCTCCAATTCAGTGATCAGGATCTCGTCGCCTGGCGAGAGGGTGTGACCAAGTCCGGCAGCGACAAGATTTATCCCCTCGGTCGCGCTCTTGGTGAAGACAATTTCTGCGCTCTTCGCGCCAATGAGACCGGCTACGCTTTCACGCGCCTTTTCAAAAAGATCCGTCGCTTCATTGGCAAGGGTGTGAAGTCCCCTGTGCACGTTGGAGTAACTGTTCTCCATGAAATGCGTCATCGCCTCGATGACGGCGCGAGGTTTCTGCGCCGATGCTCCGGTATCGAGGTAGACAAGCGGGCGTCCGTTGATGTGGCGCGCAAGGATGGGGAATTGGGCCCGCGCAGCTTGCACATCAAACCCCGTCTGGGGTTTCGCAGCGTGGATCGTGGAACACGAGGATGCGCCGTCCGTCACCGCAGGCCTCCAAGACGTGAGGACACAAGGGCGTCGGCGAGGGCCCGCGCCTCGTCGTCTCCTATCCGCGCGACGACTTCGCCCACGAACGCCGTGGTGAGCATGGCCCGTGCTGCGGCGTCCGGCACGCCGCGCGTTCGGATGTAGAAGAGCGCGTCTTCGTCGAGCGACCCGACGGAGTTCCCGTGGGCGCATTGAACGTCGTCAGCGTAGATCTCAAGTTCCGGCTTGGCGTCGTATTCTGCGCGATCCGAAAGCACCAAGGCGTGCGATCCCATCCGGGCGTTGGTTCCGTCAGCACCCTCGCTGACCACGATGCGACCCTGAAACACCGCCCGCGCCTGACCCGCGACGACGGTCTTCACGAGCTGATCGCTAGCGCCCCCCAAACCTTGGTGGGTCACGTACGTGGTCTGGTCGCCGTGACGCGCGCCGTCGATCAAATTAACGCCGTCGAGCCTCAGGCGCGCGCCCGGTCCCTGGATGACCCGGGTCTCTACGCGCTGGCGCAATGCGCCGCCCAAAAGAACCGTTTGAGCGAAATCCGCGCCGGCGGACAATTCGACGTCAAGCCTAATCGCCGAGACGCCATCGGCCGCGTCCTCAACGATGACGACCCGCTCAACGCGCGAGCCGGAAGCCACCTTAAGCGTACCCGAAAAACTTGAGAGGTATCCGGACGCAACGCCCTCAAAACTATCGATCAGCAATAGATCAGTTTTCTCCTCGACCTGCAGATCACAACTCACATGATGCGAGCGGTCAGGGGACGCGGAGACAAAGCGGCGGAGAAGCCGGCGCTTGGCGCCTGCGTCGAGTACGGAAATCACAGGCCCGATCGCCCGGCCATTTGCGTAGAGGACCTCCTGCGCCTGCAGCGAAGAAAACAACGGGTTGGCCGCAGGACGATCCGACGCCGGCGAAGGGGCTGGCATGACGCGGTAGAGGGACCGCAAGTCCGTCCATCGCCACGCCTCATCGCGACGCCCTGGAAGGGCGTCGGCATCGCCCTTCAAAATGGCCGCTGCGACGCTCACGCCGCGTCCCTCGCGCCATATTTATCATAGCCCGCGCGCTCTAACTCCAGCGCCAATTCGGGGCCGCCAGATTCAACCACCTTGCCGTGGGCGAGGACATGAACCCGATCCGGACGGATATGATCAAGGAGGCGCTGGTAGTGGGTGATGACCAGCATGGACCGTTCAGGGCTGCGCAGGCCGTTCACACCCTCGGCGACAATCTTGAGCGCATCGATGTCCAACCCTGAATCGGTCTCGTCCAATATGAGGAGCCGCGGCTCCAGGATGACGGCCTGAAGGATTTCCATGCGCTTCTTCTCCCCACCGGAGAACCCCACGTTGAGCCCGCGGCGCAGCATCTCGAAATCCATCTTCAGCCCGGCCGCGGCGGCGCGAACGAGCTTGAGAAAATCAGGGGCGCCGATCTCCTCCTGACCCCGCGCCTTACGTTGTGCATTCAGCGCCGAACGCACGAAGGTGAGTGCTGGGACCCCAGGGATTTCAAGGGGATATTGGAAGGATAAGAATATCCCTTTGGCCGCCCTTTGGTCAGGTCCGAGGACGAGAAGATCTTCCCCGTCAAGGGTTGCGGAACCCTGATCGACGACATAACCGTCCCGCCCGGCAAGGGTGTAGCTAAGGGTGGATTTTCCAGCGCCGTTGGGCCCCATGATGGCGTGGACCTCACCCTTAGGGACATGGAGGTCCAAACCCTTCAAAATGGGCGTATCGCCCACCGACACGTGCAAGTTACGAACGCTAAGCATCAGGCGGCGGGGCCTTTCGTTTGGAAGACGGGACCGGCGTTGTCGAACGCCTGCATGAGACAAGGAGGGGCGTGCTTCATCCAACGCTCCCTTCCAGACTGACCGCTACGAGCTTTTGCGCTTCGACAGCGAACTCCATTGGCAGCTTCTGCATGACTTCGCGCACAAACCCGTTGACGAGGAGCGCAACCGCCTCCTCAGCAGAAAGGCCGCGCTGGCGGCAATAGAAAAGCTGCTCGTCCGAGAGACGCGTGGTCGTCGCCTCATGTTCGAAAGTGGAGCGGCCGTTGCGCGCCTCGATGTAGGGGACCGTATGCGCCGCGCAGGATTTACCGATGAGCAGGCTATCGCACTGGGTGAAATTCCTCGCGCCTAGCGCTTTGGGGTGGCTCGACACCAAACCGCGGTAGGTGTTCGACGATCTTCCTGCGGAAATGCCCTTCGAGATGATCCGCGAGCGCGTGTCGCGACCGAGGTGTATCATCTTCGTGCCCGTATCCGCCTGTTGGCGGCCGTTAGTGATGGCGATGGAGTAGAATTCGCCTTGCGAACCGTCGCCCCGCAGCACGCAGGACGGATACTTCCAGGTGATCGCGGAGCCGGTTTCAACCTGGGTCCAAGAAACCTTGGACCGCTTTCCCCGGCAATCCGCGCGCTTGGTGACGAAGTTGTAGATTCCGCCCTTGCCCTCCGCGTCGCCCGGGTACCAATTTTGAACCGTCGAGTACTTGATCTCGGCGTCGTCCAGGAGAACCAGTTCGACCACGGCGGCGTGGAGTTGGTTCTCATCGCGCATCGGCGCGGTGCACCCTTCTAGATACGAGACGTAGGCCCCCCGGTCGGCGATAATGAGCGTGCGTTCAAACTGACCCGTGGACGAGGCGTTGATGCGGAAATAGGTGGACAGCTCCATGGGGCAGCGGACCCCGGGAGGGATGTAAACAAACGATCCATCGGAAAATACAGCTGAGTTTAGGCAGGCGAAATAGTTGTCCGACACCGGAACGACGCTGCCGAGGTACTGACGGACAAGATCAGGATAATCCTTCAAAGCCTCTGAAATCGGACAGAAAATCACCCCGGATTTCGCCAGCTCCGCCCGAAATGTCGTCACCACGGAAACGCTGTCAAAGACAGCGTCGACCGCGTATTTGGCGGCTCCAACAACCCCAGCCAAGACCTCCTGTTCGCGTATCGGAATGCCGAGCTTGGCGTAGGTCTCAAGGATGCTCGGATCCACCTCATCCAGGCTCGCCGGTCCTGTCGAGGTCTTTGGAGCGGCGTAGTAGTAGGCGTCCTGGTAATCGATGCGGGGAAAGCTGAGTTTGGCCCAATCGGGCTCCTCCAGCGCTTTCCAACGCTCAAACGCCTCAAGGCGCCACTCCAGCATCCACTGGGGCTCGCCCTTCTTGGCAGAAATAAACCTGACGGTGTCTTCGCTCAGGCCTTTGGGCGCAAAGTCCTGCTCAATATCGGTAATGAAGCCATGGCGGTACTTGTCGCCGCCCTGGAGAGCCTCGACCGCTTCGATGGTTTCGGTGACAGCAGCCATAACGTTAAGCGACCTCCTTCAAACGGCGACGCGCGGAATGGCGCTGATATGCGGAAAGCCAAGCCTCGGCGAAAACGTCCCAGTCGGCCGGCTTAGTCGCCCACCCGCCGCTGACGCGAAGGGCGCAATCGGCGAGATCGCCCAGACCCATGGCGGTCAAAACCGGCGACCGTGTAACCTTACCGGACGCGCATGCGGCGCCCGCGGACACCATGACGCCGTCAAGGTCAAGGGCCATAACCTGGAGATGGGAGGCGAAGCCCTCCATGGCCAGGCAGAGCACGCCCGGCGCAACCTCAGCGCCGGAGCCAACACGAACCGCGCCCGCTTCTAGAAGACGTCGGGCCGCGCGTTCCTTGGCGGCCTCGACCTCCGCAACCGGCGCCGCTCCCCTCAAGGCGCAGGACGCGGCGGCTCCGAAGGCGACGATCCCCGGAATGTTCTCACTACCCGCCCGCAACCCCAACTCCTGCCCCCCGCCGTGAATCTGGCGGCGCAGCGGCGCCTCAGAGGTGAAGACCAGCGCCCCACATCCTGGCGCTGCTCCAATCTTGTGGCCGGACAGGGCGAGGGTGTGGGCGCCCATCCCAGGAAATGACAAAGGAATGCGCCCCGCACCGGCGACGGCGTCCACATGGAGCCATCCGCCCCGGGCTTTCACGAGGGCCCCGGCGGAGGCGATGGGCTGAACGACGCCGGTTTCATGATTGACGGCCATGACGGCGACGAATGGACGCCCATCCCCCGCCTTCCAAGCCGCCAGCCGCGCCTCGAGCCAATCCAGTCTATAGACGCCGTCGCCGTCCACGGGAAGGATCTCTACGGGGCGTCCGCAGGCCGCGGCGGCGTCGAGGACGCACGGATGCTCCACAGCGCCGACGATGAGCCGTCCCGCGCCGCTTTGGACTGCGCTGGCTATGGCGAGGCAATTGGCTTCTGATCCGCCTGAGGTGAAGACAATCTCATTCGAGGCCGCGCCGACGAGGGCAGCCACCTGAGCGCGCGCCTGTTCGATGACGCTCCGCGCCGCCCTGCCGACCGCGTGCACGCTGGATGCGTTCCCGCCGGCCTCTAAGGCGGCGAGCGCGGCGTCGCGCGCCTCAGGCCGGATAGGAGCGGCCGCATTGTAATCGAGATAGATCCGCCTCATCGGCAGACGGGCTCTACGGCCCCGATCCTCTTTTCGAGGACGTCCTCTAGCGAGATCCCTGCGAGGAAGGTCTCAATCTGGCGCCCTAAAGCCTCCCAAAGCCCATGGGTCAGACAGGGCTGGCCGCCGTTCATGCAACCATGAGCGTCGGGTCGACACCGCACGGCATGCAGCGGTTCGTCGACCGCAAGCACGATGTCAGCAATGTTGGTCTCTGCGAGGGGTTTCGCCAAACGGTAGCCGCCGCCGGGACCGCGAACGCTCTTGACAAGCCCGGCACGACGAAGCCGCGCAAACAGCTGCTCAAGGTAGGCGAGGGAGATCTCTTGCCGGGCCGCGATTTCAGAGAGGCACACGGCCTTCGCTGGCGTCGGCGCGCCTTCGTGCCGCGCAAGATCGGTCATGGCCATGACAGCGTAGCGACCTTTCGTAGACAGACGCATGACGGCTCCCTGTTGGCCGAAGGACGAAAAAATGACGCGGCGTCGGCTGGGGCTGTGCTAAGAGCCCGGCGTCGGACGGTTTTTTCACCACCGACGACAAGCGTGATGTAGGAAAACCAACCACGCTGGTCAAGTAATGGCCCGCCGGCAGAACCGGCCATCGCATGAAGGATGCTAATGCCCGAGGTGATATTGACCGGCGCGGCTGGCCGGCTGGAAGGCGCATATACTCCGGGAAAAAAGGCGAACGCGCCTATTGCTCTCATCCTCCACCCTCACCCGAAGGCAGGGGGGCAAATGAACAATGCGCCGACTGTACAACTGTACCGATGCTTTATGAAACGGGGCTTTGCAACTCTGCGGTTTAATTTTCGGGGCGTGGGCCGAAGCCAGGGGGAGTTCGATTCGGGCATTGGCGAGCTGGCTGACGCCGCATCCGCCCTCGACTGGCTCCAAGCCAACAATCCGACCGCCGCCCAGACTTGGGTCGCAGGTTACCAGTTCGGGGCCTGGATCGGCATGCAACTCCTTATGCGGCGCCCGGAAACCGACGGCTTCATCTCGGTCTCTCCCCCGACCAACGTCTATGATTTCAGTTTCTTGGCCCCCTGCCCGGCATCCGGATTGATTCTCCACGGGACCGCTGACGCCGTTGCGACGCCCAACGAAGTGGAGCGCGTCGTTGCAAAGCTCAGAACGCAAAAGGGCATTGTCATCGACTATGATCTCATCGAAGGCGCGAACCATTACTGGACCGACCACCTGGACGATATCGAGGTTCACGTCGGCCAATACCTGGATAAGCGGATGGCCGCTGAGCTGTCTTAGGGACGCGTGAGGCGTCCTCCCGTCAAGGGGGCCGCCACCCCCGTCGTCCCTGGGAAGGAGATGGGCAGGCCGCGATACGCCCGCGCTGCGAGGAAGGCGAAAGCTTCGGCCTCCACGGCGTCACCGCGCCACCCCAGGTCTTCGGCGAGGGCGAGCGGCGCGCGCACACGCTCGCGAAGGGCGTCCATGAGCGCTGGATTACGTCGGCCGCCCCCGGCGACGATCACCTTGAGGGGAGACGTCTTAGCGTGTTCCAGGCCCAGTCTCACCGTCTCCGCCGTAAACGCGGTCAGGGTGGCGGCCGCGTCCTCCAGAGTAAGGGCAGCCACAGGGTCCAGGGAGAATGCGTAGCGATCAAGTGACTTTGGACCCGGCAACAAAAAATAAGGATGGTCCAAAAGGGTGGAGAGGGCTTTGCTGTCGACACGACCGGCGCGCGCGAGGGCGCCGTCCGCATCGAAGGCCTGTCCTGTCCGGCCCTGCACTAAGAGATCAATCATCCCGTTGGCGGGACCGGTATCGAACGCCACGAGCTCTTCGTCTGCGCCGATGAGCGTCACATTGGCGACCCCTCCAAGGTTGAGCACCGCCGCCGGAGCCTCCACTCCTGAGGCGCGCGCAAGCGCTACATGGTAGGCGGGAGCGAGGGGCGCCCCCTCGCCCCCGGCGGCGACGTCCGCTGTCCTGAAATCGAACATCACTGGGACGCCGAGCCCGCGGGCGAGGAGATCGCCGTCGCCGAGTTGAACCGTTCTTCCCGGCGCGCCGCCCAGGGGGCGCTCGTGCAGGACCGTCTGGCCGTGGAAGCCTACCAGATCAAGATCCGCCGGCGATAGGCCGTGCGCCTCAAGAAAGTCGCGCGCAGCCGCAAGATGCTCCAGGGCGACCGCGCGATGGGCCTCAGCAAAACTCGCAGGCGGGGCCGCGCCACGACGCCAGCTACGCGCATCGCTGGTGGCCTTGAGGGTTATGGCGCGGGTCTCTTTGGAGAGTTTGCGCTCGCCCGCAGGCCCAAAGCCGTGAATGGCCTCGCCGTCCGTCTCCAGGATCGCCATGTCCACGGCGTCGAGGGAGGTCCCGCTCATAAATCCTAAGACACGCATCGCACCACATCCTGTTCCCTAGGGTGCAGCCATCTTGACTGCCACGCCTCGGCCCCGGTAGCTAGCCGTCATGCGCGTCTGCTCTGATCTCTATCGCCCCTACCGCAACTGCGACGCGATTTAGCGGCTGAGCCACGCTCGCCGCCCCAAGCCGGCGGCGTCTCAACCAGGAGATGGTCTCCGGCCCGTTTAGCGACCAAGGACCACTTCCCATGAAAACGGCCCCTCCCTTCCGCTCCGAATTTCTAAGGGTGATGAGCGAACGCGGGTACATACATCAGCAGAGCCATCCTGAAGACCTGGACGCCGCCGCCCTCGAGGGAACCGTCGCAGCCTATATCGGGTTCGACGCGACGGCTGACAGCCTGCACGTGGGGAGCCTTGTGCAGATCATGCTCCTGCGGCGCCTTCAACAGACCGGCCATAAGCCGATCATCGTCATGGGCGGAGGCACGACTAAGGTCGGCGACCCCTCGGGCAAGGATACGCAGCGCCAGATGCTCACCGACCAGCAGATCGCAGCCAACATCGCCTCGTTGAAAACCGCGTTCGAACCCTTCCTGAAGTTCGGTTCCGGTCCGACCGATGCCTTGATTGTGGACAACGCCGAATGGTTGGACGCCTTGGGTTACGTGCAGTTTCTCCGCGACTACGGAGCGCATTTCACGATCAACCGCATGCTCACGTTCGATTCGGTGAAGCTGCGGCTTGACAGGGAACAGCCCCTTACCTTCCTCGAGTTCAACTACATGCTCATGCAAGCGGTCGATTTCCTGGAGCTTCACCGCCGCTTCGGCTGCACCCTGCAGATGGGTGGATCGGACCAGTGGGGCAACATACTAAACGGGGTCGAACTGATCCGGCGTGTGGATCAGAAGTCCGCCTACGCCTTGACCACGCCCCTGATCACGACGGCGTCAGGCGCCAAGATGGGAAAGACAGCGGCCGGCGCCGTCTGGCTCAAGGCAGACCGGCTGGCCCCGTTTGACTACTGGCAGTTCTGGCGCAACACCGAGGATGCCGACGTGGGCCGCTTTTTGAAGCTGTTCACGGATCTGCCCATGGACGATATCGCAAGGCTTGAGGCGCTTCAGGGATCAGAGATTAACGAGGCGAAGATCGTTCTCGCCACGGAAGCCACCACCATGCTTCACGGTCCAGCGGCGGCGGCTGCGGCGGCCGCGGCGGCGCGAGCCGCCTTCGTCGACGGCCGAGTTTCCGTGGACATGCCGACGTTCCATCTCTCCGCTGAAGTCTTGGAGCCCGGCGTCCTCCTGGCCGTCCTGGCGGTCGACGCCGGGCTGGCCGCGTCACGTTCGGAGGCGCGGCGTCTGGCGGAACAAGGCGGGTTGAGGGTCAACGACGTTCCGGCGACGGATCCGCACCGACAGATCACGACGGCGGACCTTGGCGAGGGCGACGTGATCAAGCTGCAGGCCGGGAAAAAGAAGATCGTGCTCGTGCGCGTTCACTAGCAATGGAGAGAACACATGTCGGAGCTGAACATCGCTGACCAGGCCCCGGACTTCACCCTTCCGACTGACGGCGGCGGTAGCGTCGCCCTGTCGACGTTGGCGGGCAAGTCCGTCGTGCTTTACTTCTACCCCAAGGACGACACGTCCGGGTGCACGAGCGAGGCCCAGGGCTTCAGTGAGGCGGCTGAAGCGTTCCGCGCAGCTGACGCTGTCGTCATTGGCGTGTCTAAAGACAGCGTCGCGTCCCACGACAAATTCAAGAAGAAATACGCCTTAGATCTCATCCTGGCCTCTGACGAAGGCAGCGACGTCGTGGAGCGCTATGGAGCATGGGTCGAAAAGAGCATGTACGGGCGCAAATATATGGGCATAGATCGGTCCACGTTTCTCATTGGGCCTGACGGTCGGATCCGTCACATTTGGCGCAAGGTGAAGGTCCCCGGTCATGTGGCCGCCGTCTTAACCGCCCTGACCGCTTAAGCCCGTCGGACCGAAGTTAAGGTCTGCGACCGGTAGGGCCTGTCGCAGACCTTGGGGCTCCCCGCGCTCATCTTAAGGCAACGCTCCGGCGCCTCTCAGGTCTCGACAGGCGCGTCCGTACGGGCGCGAACCATGGAGAGGTCGACCCCTGGCGCGAGCTCGACCACCTTGAGAACCGCGCCCGTCGGCTTGGCGATGGAAAAGACCCCGAGATCGGTGATGACGAGATCAACAACGCCCTTGCCAGTAAGCGGCAGGGAGCACGCCTTGAGAAGCTTGGGAGCCCCGGACTTCTCACAATGATCCATGACCACGACCACACGCTTCACCCCAGCCACGAGATCCATGGCCCCGCCCATGCCTTTGACCATCTTGCCGGGGATCATCCAGTTGGCTAGGTCGCCGTTGGCTGCGACCTGCATGGCGCCCAGGATGGACAGGTTGATATGGCCGCCGCGGATCATGGCGAAGCTATCGGCTGAGGAGAAAAACGAGGAGGTCTCAAGCTCCGTGATGGTCTGCTTCCCGGCATTGATGAGGTCCGCATCCGCCTCCCCCTCAAAAGGAAACGGCCCCATGCCGAGCATGCCGTTCTCGCTTTGGAGCGTAACCGTCATCCCCTGAGGAATATAGTTGGCGACCAAGGTCGGGATGCCGATGCCGAGATTGACGTAGAAGCCGTCGCGCAATTCCAAAGCCGCACGTTCGGCCATCTGTTCGCGAGACCAACCCAGAGCGTGGTCCACCATCACGCCGCCTCCGCCTTGACCCCAACCCCGCCGGGGCGGGTCGTGACCCGCTCTATCCGCTTTTCAAACGCTGTCCCTTGGAAAATCCGGTCGACATATATCCCAGGGGTGTGGATTTGGTCCGGATCCAGCCCACCCGCGGGAACAAGACACTCGACCTCCACGAGCGTCACCTTCCCAGCTGTGGCCATCATGGGATTAAAATTGCGGGCGGTTTTTCGATAGATAAGATTGCCCGCTTCGTCCCCCTTGTAGGCCTTCACGATGGCGAGATCGGCCGTGAGCCCCCGCTCCATGACATACCATTCGCCGTCAAAAACCCGCGTCTCCTTGCCGTCTGCGATCACTGTCCCGTAACCGGTCTTGGTGTAAAATGCCGGGATCCCTGCGCCGCCTGCGCGAATTCGCTCAGCTAGGGTCCCTTGCGGATTGAACTCCAGCTCTAGCGCTCCAGAAAGATAGAGCTGCTCGAAGAGTTTATTCTCGCCAACGTAGGAAGAAATCATCTTACGGATCTGTCCGTTCTCGAGCAGAATGCCTAGACCGAAACCGTCGACGCCGCAGTTGTTGGAGATCACGGTTAGGTTTTTCACGCCGCTCTCTCGGATCGCTGCGATGAGGTGTTCGGGTATTCCGCAAAGCCCGAAACCGCCGGCCATGATCGTCATGCCCTCGAACAGGACGTCCTTCAACGCTTCGGCCGCGTCGGAAACCACCTTGCCGCTCATGCGCCCTCCGTCCGTGGGATAGGGCTTCTCACTCGCCTATAACGACCCGCCTTTCAACCGGCGCAGTTCACGAGCGCCGATAAACTCCGCCGGGCGCCCGATTGATATGGCGCCTCACGACGGCGACGCCGCGGCGTCGACCCAGTGGCCCACGTCATCCAGGACGCTCTGCGTCGCTTGATCAAATCCCTTTACCACGGGCCTGAGCCCCTCATCGGCGAGGCGAACCTCGCTGGCGAACTCCTTTTGACCAACGACCTTCCCGTCCGCTGCAGTCAGACGCGCGTTCACCGCGACCCTAACCAGGGCGGGCATCTTCTGTCCGGGAAACAGGCGGACCTCAAACGCCGTCACGTCCAACCGCAAGGCGAAACCCGCGGTTCCTGTGTCGCCGACGTTTAAGAGCTCTGCGGTTTTAGTCCTGGTTAGGAACTCGCCGCGTGCGGCCTCTTCGAAGAGCACCCGTGCAGGCGCGACCCACCGGGCGCCGCCGACGTACGCCGCCTGATCCCCGGTCATGGTCAGGATGTAATCAGACGCCGACTCGCGCGGAAACAGGATGTTTGTGATGATGAGACCGACCCGGCGCGGCGACGGCGTCGACGCGGCCGCCGGATCTGCGGCGGCGGGCGAGGACAAAGAACCCCCAAAGCGGTACAACTGCACGGGCTTGGCCGTGGGGAATAGGGACACGCACCCCCCAAGCGCACCAAGGACCAAAATCCCAACTAGGCGAGCGCCGCGGCTCCTCAGCCGACGCCAGCGCGCCGCCTCACCCCCATCAACCGACATTGCGTTCCTCGATAGGATCATGGGTCACCTTCTATCCGGCGCGGCTTTCGTCGACGCAGGCCTCATGGGCGCAGGGTCACTTCCTTAGCCCCGGGTTTATCGATGAACGCCCTCGGGTTTTGCTCGATCTCGGAAAGAACGCGGTTCAACGAGTCCGTCGCCGTTTGCAGGCTTTGAATCGCCGTGGAGATTCGCGGCAATCCGTTCTCAGCGAAGCTCCCCGCAGGTCCCTGGATCTTCGCGAGGACCGCCCGGGTGTCGCTGGCCGCAGCCTTAATCTCGTCCGCGGCGCCCTCCAGACTATACAATGCTTTCCGGCCGTCGCCGTTGACGAGCGCATTGGAGCTGTCGGCCAAGGTTTGAATATGCTGCGCCGTCTGATCGACGGACTTCAGTGTCGCATCGAGATCGGCCAGCATTGTTCTTTGGGTCTTCATCTCGTCCGCAACCGCATGCACGTCATTGAGCGTCCCGGCTACGTTTGTGATGTTCTCGTCAGAGAGAAGCCTGTTCACGCGATCCAGGGCCTCAACGGTGCGGGTCAGAACATCGCCGCCGCCCTGCAGCAGGCTCTCAAGGGCGCCTTCCTTGGTCCGGATCACAGGAACCTCGTTCGCGGGCACCGTGTCCTTCAGAAGCGGTTTGGAGACTGTGCCGGCGCTGATCTGGATGAAGTTCACACCGGTTATTCCGAGGGGCTCCAAATCTCCGATGCTGTCCACGCGCACCGGCGCGTCTGAGGAGGTGCGAATGCGAGCGACCACACGGTTAGGGTCGCGCTTGTCCAAGGACAGCTTGGTCACCTGCCCTACTTTGATGCCATTGAAATAGACCTCGCCTCCCACCGAAAGACCATTCACCGGCCCCTTAAAATCCACGTCATAAACATCGTACTGCCGAGTGAGCTGAAACCGCGCCAACCAGAAGACGAACACGACTGCAGCCATGAAGAGGAGAACGGAGATGAGGCCTACGAGGGCGTAATGCGCGCTGCGCTCCATTAGTCAGCTCCTGCCGCCCGCCGGGCCGCGCGCCCGCGTGGCCCGAGAAAATATTCCTTGATCCACGGATGGTCAGAACGCTCGAGCTCTGGGATGGGGGCGACCGCCACAACCTTATGGTCGGCGATAACCGCCACGCGGTCGCAGATGGCGTAGAGCGAGTCCAGATCGTGGGTGATCATGAACACTGTAAGTCCAAGCGTGTCGGAAAGGTTGCGAATGAGAACATCGAAGGCCTCGGCGGAGATGGGATCAAGGCCCGCGGTCGGTTCATCCAGAAACAGAAGCTCCGGGTCCATGACGATGGCCCGGGCCAACCCCGCCCTTTTGCGCATGCCGCCGGACAGGGAGGCGGGCCTTTGGAACGCCGCTTCCGGAGGCAAGCCCGACATGGCGATTTTCAGACCAGCGACGCCGTCCACCTGGGACATGGGCAGACGCGTGTGCTCGATGAGAGGAGCGCCGACGTTCTCAAGCACCGAAAGCGCCGAGAAAAGGGCCCCGCTTTGAAACAGGACGCCCCAGCGGCTCTCCAACTCCCGACGCGCCTGATCCGAGGCCGTGTAGACGTCGACCCCAAGCACTTCCACCGCGCCGCCCTGCGGACGGCGCAAACCGATGAGCGTGTTGAGTAAAACGGACTTACCCGCGCCGGACCCCCCCACTAGCCCCAGCACCTCCCCCTTCCTGACCTCGAGGTCTAGGCCGTCATGCACCACGGTGTCGCCAAACCGCGAGATGAGGCCGCGGACCTGCACGACCTTGGGCGCGTCATGGTCAGGCGCAGTCCTTCGCGGTGCGGCCACATTCAGGGTCGGGTTCAAATATCCAGCTCCCGAAACACCATGGCGAACACGGCGTCGATTACAATGATGGAGAAAATCGCTTGAACAACGGCGGTGGTGACCCGGCGACCGAGCTGCTCAACATCCCCGCCCACTTCGAGCCCCTGACGGCACCCGATAGCGGCGATGACGACCGCCATGACCGGGGCCTTGGCGAGGCCGAGGTAAAGATTGACCACGCCGACATTGTCCAAAAGACGCCTCAGGAAGAACGTCGGCGACAGATCAAGCACCGCCCAGCTCACCATCATGCCGCCGGCCAGACCAGCGATGATCGCCACGAACGTCAAAAGCGGGGTCATGGTCAGCATAGCGATGAACCTTGGAAGGACGAGGGCTTCAAAAGGGTCCACGCCCATGACCTGCATGGCGTCCACCTCCTGATTCATCTTCATCGCTCCAAGCTCAGCCGCAAAGCTTGAAGCCGACCGCCCCGCCAGAATGACCGCGGTGATGATCACACCGAACTCCCGCAGCATGGCGACGCCGATAAGCTCAACGGTGAAAACCGAGGCTCCAAATTGGCTGAGGAGCGAAGCGCCGAGGAAGGCCACCGTGGCGCCAATGAAAAAGGTGGTCACCGCTACAATCGGCAGGGCGTCCAAGCCCGCGCGCTCCATGAGTGCGACAGTCGGCGCGAGACGAAGGCGCGACGGACGCACGGCGACAGCCCCGAGGGTGACGATCAGGCGACCGAGGAAAGCCAGGGTCTGGAAGAGATCCGATCCGACCTTTTCAACCCCCATGCCCGCCCGCACGAGCAGCCCGTAGACCGGATTGACCAGGCCCCTGGAGGCGACGGTCTGCGCCGGGCGCGTTTTGGCGACGAGATCCACGAGCGCGCGGACATCCCCGCGCTCACCGCGGAGGATCAGGCCTGGCGCCGCCGAAAGGAGGACGAAGGCCGCGACGCTATCGAACCGCCCAAGGCCGCTCACGTCCGCCAAGACAGGGCCTAACCCTCGAAGGGACGCGCTTAGCCGCGATCCGGTCCGCCCGAGGCCGAGGGCGGTCCAATCCCCGCTAAGGAACACCGTCGTTCCGTCCTCGCCCCGCTCAAGGCGAAAGTCAGCCGGCTGATCCATACTCGAGCGTGGCCTTTCGACGGGTGAATGCGCGCGATGTGGGTTGGCGCCCCCCTCATGGGGTCCGCCCTTAAGCTTAAGCCGGCTCCACGGTAGCTAGGAGCACGTCCTCAACAATGGTTTGGCCTTCGCGGACGTGTACGGCAAGGACTGTTCCCGCATAAGGGCTCTCCACAGGTATATCCATTTTCATGGCCTCCAGGATCAGTAAGGTCTCCCCGATCTCCACCGCATCACCTGGGGAGACCATGACTTTCCAGACAGACCCCGAGAGTTCTGATCTGACCAAGGCCATCCGCCCTCCGTGGCGCTCTACGTCCGTCTTGCTTTCTAGGTGAAGGCCGATAAGCGTAACAGAGCTCGCTATGAGGAATTCTCACTGGCCCATGGCGCAGTCCCCGCTACGCTCGAAAAGCGCCGCACACCCAGAAAGGTTCCTGGCTTATGGCCTCGATCGACTTGCTGTTCAGCCCCTTCAAACTCAACAGCCTCACCCTGAAGAACCGTGTCGTCATGGCGCCCATGACGCGCTCCTTCTCCCCAGGCGGGGTGCCGACGGATGAGGTGGCCGCCTATTACCGGCGAAGGGCTGAGAACGAGGTTGGATTAATTATCACCGAAGGCACCGGCGTCGCCCGGCCGGCCTCCGTCAACGATCCTGATATCCCAAGGTTTTGGGGCGATGCGGAGTTGCACGCCTGGGGCAAGGTCGTTGACGCCGTCCACCACGTCGGCGGAGTGATCGCGCCGCAACTCTGGCATGTGGGCGCGGTCCGGTCGCGGCACGCCGAATGGACGCCGCCAGGCCCGTATGACAGCCCCTCCGGGCTTTCTAGTCCGGGGAAAAAATTCGGCGAGCCCATGTCAGACGCCGACGTGGCCGACGCCATCTCAGCCTTCGCTCGCGCGGCTGCGGACGCTAAGCGTCTCGGCTTTGACGCCGTCGAGCTGCACGGGGCCCACGGCTACCTTATCGACCAATTCTTCTGGGGCGGCGTGAACCAGCGCTCGGATCGTTACGGCGGCCCAACCATCGCGGAGCGGTCTCGCTTCGCCGCGGAAATTCTCCAGGCGGTCCGGCGTGAAGTCGGCCCTGAATATCCGGTGATCATCCGCATTTCCCAGTGGAAGCAGCAGGATTTCTCCGCTCGGCTCGCTGAAACTGAAGCTGAGTTGCAGACGTGGCTCGGCGCCCTCGTGGATGCTGGAGCTGACGTCCTGCATTGCTCACAGCGCCGCTTTTGGGAGCCGGAGTTTGCAGGCTCTGACCTCAATTTCGCTGGTTGGGCCAAAAAGCTCACTGGAAAGCCCACCATCACCGTCGGATCGGTCGGCCTGTCCGGGGAATTTGTCGCCGCCTTCGCCGGAGAGTCATCAGACCCAGCGTCCCTTGACGAGTTGCTGCGCCGCCTGGATCGGGGTGATTTCGACCTTGTGGCCGTCGGCAGGGCGCTGCTGCAGGACGCAGAGTGGGCCAAAAAGATCCACGAGGGTCGAAATGACGACTTAAAGCCGTTCACCCGCGAAGCCCTCGCGGTCCTCAGCTGAGGAGGCCGCCCCCCCTCCTAGGCCTATGCGTTGAAGTTCAGCTTCAGCCCTGGACGCGGCCACCGGCACCGGTAAAGCTTGCCGGTGCCGGACGCCGTCACCCAGGCATCCCTTCTGTCGGCGCCGCCGAAGCAAATGTTCGTGCACAACAGATCTGGGAAGGGAAAGTGCTCCGTTGATCCGTCAGGATCGAAGGCGGTGATGCCGCCGTTGATGATGGTGGCGACGCACACTTTTCCGCCCGCCTCCACCGCGAGGCTGTCCAAAAGCTGATAGCCGGGAAGATTGCAGACCACCCGCCCAGGCTGGAAGGGCGGCGGATCAGCTAAAACCCCGGGCTCAAGCACGTCAAACGCCCAAAGGCGGCCAAGGTAGGTATCAGCGACGTAGACCGTCTTCTCGTCCGGCGACAGCCCGACGCCGTTGGGAGAGATCATGTCCCAGCGCACTTTACTGACGCTCCCGCCATCCGCCTTTGCGTAATAAAGGCCCCCATAATTCCTGCCCGTGGGGGTGGACGTGCCATGATCGGTGAACCAGAACCCGCCGGTCTTGTCGAAAACGATGTCGTTGGGGCCTTCCAGGCGACGGCCTTCGCAGGCGGTATAGAGCGTCGTCACGGTCCCGTCCGCAAGATCCACCCTTTGGATGGAGCCGCCCATGTAGTTCGCCGGGGTGGCGCCGGGCACGTTGATCCCATTAACGTCGTGGTAGGTGAAGCTGCCGCCGTTATTGGTGATATAGACCGCCCCATCAGGCCCGATGGCGGCGCCGTTTGGCCCGCCGCCGACCTCAGCGATGATTTCAGTCCGACCATCGGGCTTCACGCGGGTCAGAGTTCGCCGTTGGATTTCAACAAGCACCACGTCGCCGTTGGCAAGAGCGATTGGGCCCTCTGGAAATTGTAGACCTTCTGCAACGAGGGTAATCTCCATGGCGTCGAACCTCCTTTGATCCGCCTCATTCGGGCGTTGGCACGACTATAAGCCGGAGGATTGACCTGACTAGGCTCGGGACAGAACCCTGAAGACGAAGGGATGCTCGTCCGCCGGCCCCGCAGGATAGGCCACTCGTCGGACCTCCCGCCAAACCCCCTCGTCAATGGGGTCCATGACCACGTCGCCGGCGATGTCGGCGTCGACCTCCGTCAGGTAGATGCGCTTGGCCTTTGGCAGCGCTAGGGCGAAAAGCGCCGCGCCGCCGATGACGCAAACCTCCTCGGCCCCATCATCCTCCGCCTGCTCCCTGGCGATGGCGACGGCTTCGTCAAAGCGATCGCTCGCCAAGGCGCCCTCAGGTTCAAATTCAGGATTGCGCGACAAGACGATATTCATGCGACCGGGTAGCGGGCGACGCGGAAGGCTATCCCAGGTCTTACGTCCCATGATCACGGGCTTGCCGAGGGTGACGGATTTGAACAGGGCCAGATCGGACCGCAGGCGCCAGGGCAACGTACCATCGCGGCCGATGACGCCGTTGCGCGAGCGGGCGACGGGGCCGAGGGCGATTGGTGTCAAACGGCTACCGGCGCGGAGATGTGGGGGTGGGCCTGATACCCTTCAACGACCACGTCAGCGGGAGTAAAGGCGAAAAGATCGTCGCGCGGCGCGAGGTCGAGACGCGGCAGGGGCAAAGGCGTCCGCTCAAGCTGCATGCGCGCTTGGTCCACATGGTTAAGGTAGAGATGAGCGTCGCCGAGAGTATGCACGAAATCGCCCGGCTCAAGTCCAACAACCGCCGCAACCATGTGCGTTAGAAGGGCGTAACTGGCGATGTTGAAGGGAACCCCCAAGAAGAGGTCTGCGGAGCGCTGGTAAAGCTGGCAAGACAGGCGGCCTTGGGCGACATGGAACTGAAACAGACAGTGACAGGGCGGCAAGGCCATCTCGTCGACGTCCGCCGGGTTCCACGCGCTCACGATATGGCGGCGACTATAGGGACTGGACTTGAGCGCGGCCACCACGGCGGAGATTTGGTCGATCGTCCGCCCGTCCGGCGCCGCCCAGGAGCGCCACTGCTTGCCATAGACTGGACCAAGCTCGCCCTCCGCATCCGCCCATTCATTCCAGATTGAACACCCGCGCTCCTGCAGCCAGCGCACGTTGGTCTCGCCCGCCAGGAACCAAAGCAGCTCGACCACGATGGATTTCACGTGAAGTTTCTTCGTGGTGATGAGCGGGAAGCCCTCGCCGAGGTCAAAACGCATCTGACGGCCGAAGACCCCAAGGGTGCCGACGCCGGTTCTATCCTCCCGACGGACCCCGGTCTCCAGAACCTCGGCGAGGAGATCAAGATAAGCCGCCTCAGGATGGGTCCCGTGGCCAAGGGACCGAGGGCCCTGCACGCGGATGTCGATGACGGCCATGACGAATCACCTTTGATCTTGGCCAAGCATAGCCAGGCGCAGAGCCGTCGCGCAGACGCTCGACGCGATCAGCTGTCGAGGAAACTGCGAAGTTTTCTCGACCGACTTGGATGCTTCAGTTTCCGCAGCGCCTTAGCCTCAATTTGCCGGATGCGTTCGCGGGTCACAGAGAACTGCTGTCCGACCTCCTCAAGGGTATGGTCCGTGTTCATCCCGATCCCGAACCGCATGCGCAGCACCCGCTCTTCGCGCGGCGTGAGGCTAGCCAGAACGCGCGTCGTGGTCTCACGCAAATTCGACTGGATCGCGGCCTCGATGGGAAGGATGGCGTTTTTGTCCTCGATGAAATCGCCAAGATGGCTGTCTTCCTCGTCCCCGATGGGGGTTTCCAGGGAGATAGGCTCCTTTGCGATCTTCAGGACCTTACGGACCTTTTCGAGGGGCATGGCGAGCTTTTCCGCCAGCTCCTCAGGCGTCGGCTCCCGGCCGATTTCATGCAGCATCTGACGTGAGGTGCGAACGATCTTGTTGATCGTCTCGATCATGTGGACCGGGATCCGGATGGTGCGGGCCTGGTCGGCGATGGAGCGCGTAATCGCCTGACGGATCCACCAGGTGGCGTAGGTGGAGAACTTGTAACCGCGGCGATACTCGAATTTGTCCACGGCCTTCATCAAACCGATGTTTCCCTCCTGAATAAGATCCAGGAACTGCAAACCGCGGTTAGTGTATTTTTTCGCAATGGAGATGACGAGGCGAAGGTTGGCCTCAACCATTTCCTTCTTCGCCTGGCGCGCTTCTCGTTCGCCCTTTTGCACGGTTTGGACGATCCGACGATAGTCGTCGATCGGCACACCCGTCTCAAGGGCTAGTTGCGCCACCTCCGACCTGATTTCCTGAACCTGAGACGCCTCGTTCTCGAGGAATTTAGTCCAGCGCACCCCGCTCGGCTTCATCCGATCGGACCAATGGGGATGAAGCTCCGAGCCGAAGTAGGCCTTAAGGAACTCAGGCCTTGAGATGCCGTAGCCGTCAGCCAAGCGCATGAGGCGCCCTTCCAGGCCCATGAGCTTTTTATTGATGGCGTAAAGCTGCTCGACCAGGGCCTCGATGCGATTGTTGTTGAGCTTCAGGGTTTTCAAATGCTGGGTGATGACCCCAGCAAGCTGGGCGTAGGCGCTACGGTCCGACGCCTCCAGATCCTCGCCCTTCAGGCGCTGGCCCACAAGGCGCTCTTGCAGCTTACGGAAGGTCTCAAACTCACCCGCGATGGCGTCAAGGGTGACCATAACCCCGTCGCGCAGCTCCGATTCCATGGCCGAAACCGTCGGCCCGGCGCCGTCGTCAAAGTCGTCCTCACCGTCAAGATCGCCCTCGGGCTCCTTATCGGACGCGCCAGGCTCTTCCCCGACAGGGCGCGGCGCAGCTTCGAGCGCCGCCTCCTCGCCCTCCGGACCGGGGCCGGCGATGGGCAAGCCGTTGGCCGGCCCGCCATTGATGGCCGCGTAGGTCTGCTCGAGATCGATGATCTCCCGCAGGAGAATGCGGCCTTGGGCAAGCTCGTCGCGCCAGACCATAATGGCTTCGAAGGTCAGGGCCGATTCGCACAGCCCTCGGATCATCGTGTCGCGGCCCGCCTCGATGCGCTTAGCGATGGCGATCTCCCCCTCGCGGGAGAGGAGCTCAACGGATCCCATTTCGCGAAGGTACATGCGCACCGGGTCGTCGGTCCGGTCATAGCTGTCGGGCTTGGCCGACTCGATGACGGCGGTTTCCTCCCGCACGGTCACTTCGCCGCCCTCGGCTTCGGCGGCGTCCTCTTCGGCCTCGACGACGTTGACGCCCATTTCCGACAACATGGCCAGGGTGTCTTCTATGGCCTCGGAGGTCACTTCTTCGGACGGCAGGACTTTGTTGAGTTCGTCCATTGTGACGTACCCCCGCGCCTTCGCCTGCTTGATGAATTTCTTCACGCCGGCGTCGTTCATATCGAGCAGGGGCCCGTCGGGCGCAGTCTCTGTTTCTTGGGCTTCGGCCATTATCGTTCCTGCATCCGCCTGCGTGGTTGCACCATCGCCGGCATATCTTCAAAAGGGCCTTAACGCATCGCTATCCTTAAGACACGTCTTCCGCCCAAAGTGATCCGCTTGCGATCTTTTGCTTCTGGGCGTCGCGACGAGCCTTAAGGCTCTGCAGGGCCTCGAAGTCACCCTCTAATTTAGCGTCTTTGATTGCTCGCTCCAGAGCCGCTACCTCAAGAAGAATCGCGTAGGTCCGCGACCATTCCGCACGCGCCCGTTCGGACGGCATGTCCGGCAGGGCGAAGGGGGCTTTGGCCAGGGACGCAGCGCGCTCAATCTCCTTCAGGACGCGACCTAATCCGGCGTCTGCGAGATGGCGTCCTAGACCCGCTGAGTCAAGATCTGGATACCTCAGGCGTAGTCGAATGATTTCCTTCGCAAAACCTTCGAGAGCGGCGTCGCCGAAACCTTGGACTTCCAGGGCCTCCAACTGGTCGTCAATGAGCTCGGGCCGGGCAAGGAGGCCAAGCGCCAGCGAGGCGGCCACCGGATGCATGGCCTCGGACAGGGCCTTGGCGGCGACACGACCACGGGCTGTGGCCCCGGCGAGGCTGATCCCGTCGTCCGCGCCGCGTCTGTCAGGGGCCCGCCGTCCAGGGCGGGGCTGAAACATCCGGCCGCCTCCCCCTTCCCTCGCCTGCGACGGCTGCGTCGCGGCGCGGAAGCGCTCAAGAAGATCAAGCTTGTAGGCTTCCGCCAATTCCCGATCCCCGATCAGGGCCGCACGTCGGCGAAGGTCGGCCTTCAGCGCTGTCCTGCGCTCGGGCGTGGACAAATCGCCCGCAGCCGCGAGGGCCTGCTCAAAGAGAACGTCCACAAAGGGCCGGGTCGCGGCGATCTGGCTCCTCAAGGCCCCGGCGCCCTGATCACGAAGGACGTCGTCTGGGTCCTTGCCTCCGGACACCAGAGCGAAGCGAAATGAGCGGCCGGGCCTCAAGAGCGGCAGGGCGCGGTCGAGGCTTCTGTAGGCGGCGCGGCGACCCGCGCCGTCCCCGTCAAAACACAGGGTCGGTTCCGGGTGGAGCCGCCAAAGAACCGCCATCTGGTCCTCAGTAAGGGCCGTGCCCATGGGCGCCACAGCCGCGATGTCGGCTCTTTGACAGGCTACGACGTCCATATAGCCCTCGACGACCACGAGGGGCGGATCGCCGCCGCCGGCGGAGCCGGCGTGGAGCAGGCGGCGCGCTTCGGGCAGGCCAAACAGCACCGCGCCCTTTTGAAAAACCACCGTTTCCGGACCGTTGAGGTATTTGGCGCGCGCCTCGGGATCCAAGGCTCGACCGCCAAAGGAAATCACCCGTCCGCGACCATCGGTGATGGGGAACATGATGCGGTCCCGGAACCGGTCGTAAGTCGCCCCCCCATCCTCGGGCGCGATGATCAGCCCCGTTTCGTTGAGCGTCTTCGGATCGGCGCCTTTGGTCAGGAGATAGTCTTTTAGGGCAGTCCGCCCGCCTGGAGCGTAGCCGATGCGAAATCTAGCCCAGTGGTCCTGCGGCAAGGCGCGCCGCTCAAGGTAGGCGCGCGCACCGAGGCCCACCGGCCGAAGAAGTTGGGCCTCAAACCATTTGGCCGCCAGCTCAAGCCAATCCACCAGGCCCTGCCGCGCCTGATCCCTCTCAGCCGCGCGAGGATCTTCCGCCGGGAGGGCCAAACCGGCCTGGCCCGCAAGTCGCTCTACCGCTTCGCGAAACGTCAACCGCTCAGTTTCCTGCAGGAAGCTGATGAGGTCGCCGTGCTTTCCAGTGGAGAAATCGTGATAAAAGCCCTTCTCGTCGTTGACGAAGAACGATGGGGTTTTCTCTTTTCCAAACGGCGAGAGGCCGACGTACTCGCGACCCTGCCGTCGCAGCTTGACCTTCCCTCCGATGACGTCGGACAGGCGCAGCCGGCTCTTGAGTTCGTCCAGAAAGCGTTCGTCGAATTTCACCGCGCCATCCTAGCTCTTCCCACTGCGGATCGAACACGCTTTATGTGGGGGTGCATCAGGGAGGCCGACATGGGCAAGACAGTCGCATTTGATCAGGTAGGAACCTTGGCGGGACACGAAGTGGGGTTCTCCGACTGGGTCCTGGTGGATCAGGATCGCGTGAACAAATTCGCCGAGGCGACAGGCGACCATCAGTGGATCCACGTCGACGTGGAGCGCGCAACCCGTGAGATCGGCGGTCCCATCGCCCATGGGTACCTGACCCTCTCGCTCATCCCCTTTCTCGGCGCGGGCCTTCTGAACGTGACCGGCGTCGTTCGCGGGATCAACTACGGGTCCAACAAAGTCCGCTTCACCAACATGGTGCGGGTAGGCAAGCGTGTTCGCCTGCGTCAAAAATTGCTGTCGGCCGAGCCCAAATCCGGCGGCCTCCAGCTCGTCAACGAATGCACCATCGAAATTGAGGGCGAGGATCGTCCCGCCTGCGTCGCCGAGACGATTTCAGTAATTTACGCCGGCTGAAACGCCAGACCGCTTTCGAGCGTATCTTCTGCATCAGCTGGAGAGTGCCATGTTTGGATTATGGAAGACCGCCGATGCGCCGACGGCATATCGGGTGCAGCGCTCGGACGCAGAATGGCGTCGGGTTCTATCCCCTGACGCCTACCTCGTCTTGCGCAAGGAGGACACCGAGCGCCCCTATACAAGCCCCCTCAATAAGGAGCACCGGTCGGGAGTTTTCGCATGCGCGGGCTGCGCCTCCCCGCTCTACTCGTCGAAAACAAAATTCGATAGCGGGACCGGCTGGCCGTCCTTCTGGGCGCCCATCAGCCCCCGCGCCATCCAGACCCGGACGGACACGTCTCTCTTCATGGTGCGCACGGAAGTGCATTGCGCAACCTGCGGCGGGCACCTTGGGCATGTTTTCAATGACGGGCCGCCGCCAACGGGACTGCGCTATTGTATGAACGGCGCGGCGATGACCTTCCGACCTGGGGCCGTATAGGCGCCGGGCAATCAAGTCTCGCGTGGGGGCTTCGTCTACGGTGCGCCCTTCATTCTCCGCGCGGGCGCTGCACCGTCCGCGCAGTTCTTTTGGACTGAACCCAATGACGACGAAGTTTCCCCCGCCGCCGGCCGCCGATCGTCGCCCCGTCAGGATCGAGCAGCTCGGTCGCGTGAGGGAGGACGACTATGCGTGGTTGAAGGATGAGAACTGGCAGTCGGTCATGCGGGATCCCTCCGCCCTGCGCGAGGACATCGCTCGCCATCTTAGGTCGGAGAACGCCTACACCGAGGCGGTCATGGCGGACACCAAGGGCCTTCAAGAGACGCTGTTCATGGAAATGAAGGGGCGAATTAAGGAGGACGACGCCAGTGTCCCCAAGGCGGACGGCCTTTTCGACTATTACAGCCGCTACGCCCTCGGCGCGCAGCACCCCATCTTCGCGCGCCGTCCCCGCGGCGGCGGCGCGGAAGAGGTGCTCCTCGACGCCAACGCCCTCGCTGCAGGCAAGGCATTTTTTCACCTGGCCGGAGCCGGCCACAGCCCCGACCACCAGATGTTCGCCTACGCCGTCGATGAGCAGGGCTCAGAATATCACGAGATCCACATCAAGGACCTCGCTACAGGAGCGCCGGTCGGCGAGCCCATAAGAAGCGCAGAGGGCGGATTTGTCTTTTGCGCGTCCGGGGAGTGGATCTTCTGGGTGCACAGGGATGAAAACGCGCGGCCCTCCAAGGTCATGCGCCGGCGCGTGGCCGGCGAAGCGGCCGAGGAGGTCGTGGTCTATGCCGAAGAGGACGAGGGCATGTTCCTCCATCTCGACGAGACCAGGAGCCGCGCCTTCATTGTCATCGGCGTCGGCGACCATGAGACCAGTGCGGCCTGGCTTATTCCCGCTCACACCCCGCAGGCGGCCCCTCAGGCGATCGAGGCGCGACGCAAGGGGGTGATGTACAGCGTCGAGCATTGGGATGAGCGTCTCATTATTCTCACGAACGCTGACGGCGCGGTGGACTTCAAGCTGATGTGGGCTCCCCTGGATGCGCCTCAAAAAGCCCACTGGCGACCGCTTGCTCCTTATCAGCCCGGCCGGTTCATCCTCGGCGTCGCCCCCTTCTCCGAATATCTGGTCCGAATTGAGCGCGTCGACGCGAACCACAAAATCGTCATTCGGGCTCGGAGCGACGGCGCTGAGATCGAGTTGCCTATAGGTGAGGAGGCTTGCGCGCTCAGCCTCGACCCCGGGTATGAATACGACAGCGCAGTCCTTCGCTTTGTCTATCAGTCTCCCACGACGCCGCGGTCCTGGTACGATTACGATATGGCGTCGGGTGAACGCCTCTTGCGCAAGACGCAGCAGGTTCCTTCCGGCCACAACCCGGACGACTACCTGTGTCGTCGGGTTTACGCCACGGCGGCGGACGGCGAGACCATCCCGATCACCATACTCAGCCGACGGGACGCACCTCTTGATAGGAGCGCGCCCCTGCTTCTCTACGGCTACGGCGCCTATGGCATCTCCATGGACGCGACGTTTTCCGTCCTCTCCCTCAGCCTCGTGGACCGAGGCTGGGTCTGGGCCGTCGCCCACGTCCGGGGCGGCTCGGAGAAAGGTCGCGGCTGGTTCCTCGACGGCAGGGGCCGAAATAAGATGAAGACGTTCACGGACTTCATCGCCAGCGCGGAGACGCTCATAGCCGAGGGCTATGCGGCGGCGGGAAACATTGTCGCCTTTGGCGGGTCGGCTGGCGGTCTGTTGGTCGGTGCGGCCGTAAACCTGAGGCCGGACCTTTGGGCGGGCGTCGTCGGCGCAGTCCCTTTCGTCGATGCGCTAAACACCATGAGCGACGCGAGCCTCCCCCTCACCCCGCCTGAATGGCCTGAGTGGGGCGACCCCCTCACCGACCCGGACGCATATGACTGCATCGCCTCCTATAGCCCCTACGATAATGTGCGCCCGTGTGCCTACCCAGCCATCCTTGCGACGGGCGGTCTTTCAGACCCGCGCGTCACCTACTGGGAGCCAGCGAAGTGGGTCGCAAAACTACGCGCGGCCACCACGAGCCGGCGGCCGGTGCTTCTGAAGATCAATATGACCGCCGGCCATCAAGGATCCAGTGGACGGTTTGAAAGTCTGAAGGAAGTGGCCTTCGAGTACGCGTTCGCCATGAAGGCGGTCGATCCGGCCTTCGTCGTGGAGGGCTGAGGCGTGAGCCTCATACGTGCAGTGAGGCAAGCCGACATGGACGCGGTTGCGGCCATTTATGCTGTGCATGTAAGGAAAGGCCTGGGGACCTTTGAAGAGGTCGCCCCGGCTGTCGAGGAGATGGACGAGCGCCGACGCGTCGTAGTCGGCCACGCTTTACCCTACCTGGTCGCCGAAATAGCCGGCGAAGTTCGGGGCTTCGCCTACGCCGCGCCGTTCAGGACCCGAAGCGGATACCGCTTTACGGCGGAAGATTCAGTCTATGTGGCCCCGGACGCCCTTGGGATGGGACTCGGTCGGACCCTCCTGGCCTCGGTCATCTCAGCATGCGAGGCGCGAGGCATCAGGCAACTGGTCGCGCTCATCGGCGACAGCGGCAATCAAGCGTCCATCACCCTCCACGAACGCGCAGGTTTTGAGAGGTGCGGCCTCTTGGTCGGCGTCGGTTATAAGCACGGCCGATGGGTTGACGTTGTGATGATGCAAAGGCGGCTGAACGGCGGGGATGACGCCCCGCCGAACGAAACCGAGGGCCTTCAGGCCTTGGAGTAGGCCGCCAACCGCGCCGCCCGGCGCTGCTGAGCGTCCATTTTCATCAGGCTCTTACGGTCCTTGCGCTCTGCGCGCTTGGCCTCGAGGGCCGCGAGTTCGGCCGCCAACGCCGCCTGCCTTGCTTCCTCTTCAGCGGCGAGCCGGGCGATGCGCGCCGCTTCCTTCTCCGCCGCGCGTTGCTCGCGGATGGCGGCGCGCTGGGCTTCCAGGCGCGCCTCGCGGTCAATGGGTTCGGGAGCCGTGACCATGGGCTTTGGCTTAAACTTCTCGAGTAAAGCCTTCCTGGCCTCAGCGGCCGCCGTCAGTCGTTCATTGTAGTCGATCTTTTTAGCGTGATTCATGCCTGTCCTATGAGCGCGTCCACAACCATCCCGGCGGCGCAACGGAACCCGAAACAGGGCGCCGTGCGATCGGCTTTTATCTGAACCCGTATCAAATCAGTTGACATTCAACGACTTGAGAACGCGCGAGATGGGTAACGGTGCGTTGCGTAGCAAGCCCGTCGTGCCGGGTCAACGGCTGCGTGGGGCCTGCTTCGTGAACTTTTTCCGTCCAGGACGCTTTAGGCTCGATTCCTCAAAGCTAAGTAAATCAGCCCCGGGTTGGTTCCTGCCCCGGCGCGGTTTTTCCAAATTCGTCCACAGCCTCCAGTATCCCGCGCATCAGCGCTCTCTCTTTGAGCGTAAGTTCCGGGCGCCAGACGTCGAAGATCAAGACAACCCTCACCCGGTCTCCCAAGTTCCAAGCTTCATGCTCGATGCTGTCGTCAAAGGCGAACGCTCGCCCCTCCTCCCAGGCCCGTGTCTCCGACCCGACCCGGAAGCCGCATCCAGGCGGGACGATGAGGGGAAGATGGCAGATAAGACGGCTGTTCAGGAGGCCGTGATGCGGGGGGATTCGCGCGCCGGGCCGCAACAGGGAGAACAGGATCGACGGCGTCCGCCCAGGGATGTCGCAGATGGGAGCCATGGCCAAGGATTCCATGGTTTTTGGACAGCGAGCGACGTTCTCCTCCACGGGCGCGCCGTTCTTCCAGAGGTAAAAGGCGCTCCAGTCCGGATTGTCTAGAAGCCCGAAGCGGTCAAAGAAAGGCCGGTCGGGCTCACGCTCGACATACGGCTTGAACAGGCGTTCATGCTCCAGAAGAGCAACCAGTTCGTCACGGATCTGCGGCGTCCACGCCTCAACCTCGGCCAGCCAGGGCGTTTCTTGCCGCGCATAGAATTCAATCTGGGGCAGTCCGGGAAAATAGTGTTGCGTAGGCTCCTGAAGATAGATCCGGCGCTTGCCTACCATGAGATCGAGGGATGCGGCGACCCGCTCCCCGCCTGGTCCATCAACGCCGTGCTCCGTCATCCTTTGACGGAGATACGCCTCGTACTGCCCTTCTAAGGCGCTGGCTGCAAGAAGCGCTCTTTCGCCTTCTTTAACAAGATCGGGCGCGAGATCCTCCCCCGCCTTCTTGGCCAGACCCGCGGCCGCCCGGTAGTGGGACGAGGCTGCGATCCTCTGGCCAAAGGCAAGATATTGATCGGCCTTCAGGATGAGGGCGCGGATATTGACAGGATCACGGCTGAGGACCTCATCCGCCGCCGCCATCGCGCCTTGACCATCACCCGTGGCGCGACGCGCAAGGGCGAGGCCGAACCAAACGGCCGGGTCGCTGGCGCCCTGAGCGATGATGCGTTCGAACGTCGCCTTGGCGGTGACGGCGTCGCCCGATCGGAGGGCGGCGGCGCCAGAGCGCCACAGCGCCGCCGGATCTTGCGGTCCATTGCCCGCAATGTTGATAGGGTTCGCCATGAGCCGATTAGGCGGTGAGTTGGAGCCTGGCGTCAACGCGAAGGACGGACACGGATCGCGGATGACCGCTAGATCAGCGGGTCGCATCGACCGGTTTACAGGGACCTCCGAAATGCGCTCCACGGCGCGCGCCGCCGCGACCGCATCCCCGCCACACTTCGCCGAACACGGTGCGAGGAAGGCGCAGAAGATCCGCCGGTTGGGGGGAGCCCTTGTCTCCGGCGCGTCCGACGAAACGTCGACTATGAAGATCCGGATAGTCGAGTCGCAACCTATTTCCCCACCGTCCCTCCCCGGCGCGCCTAGGCGAAACAGTGCAGGGCTACGCGCTGTCTTCCGCAAGGTGGCGAACGGCAACTGCGGCGACCAGCCTAAAGCGCAAGGATCCACGACTTCAGCGGGCCCGCCGCGACCTATCGCGAAGGAGGCTCACCGGTTGAAAGGTCTGGCTGGGGGACTAGGACTCGAACCTAGAATGACGGTACCAAAA